>Ga0307517_10003983_pt1 | contig 22868 bp, 15 predicted proteins | sample 23_EM_MG_FD_194515 | JGI IMG/M metagenome (GOLD analysis project Ga0307517, IMG submission 194515) | Populus trichocarpa ectomycorrhiza microbial communities from riparian zone in the Pacific Northwest, United States - 23_EM | ecosystem: Host-associated > Plants > Roots > Unclassified | place...
AAAAAAAAATCAATAAAAGATTAAAAACCAAATACAAAACAATTAAAAGAATGATGACTAAATTTAATATAAAAATCAAATGTCAATGGATGAAATAAAAAAAAATTCAACAAAAAATTCAAGACCAAATACATTGTAATTAAAAGAATGCTGATCTAATTTGACTCAACAAACAAATAACCAGACTTCTTTGTTTTTTTTTGCAATAGCCAACATGTTTTTATTAAAAGGAAAAAAAAGGAAAGAGAGAGGGAATAAAAACATGTGGCTAAAGCTCAACCACTGATCTTCTATTAACACACTCCTGTCACGGTGATGAGGTGGTGATGCTCATCGAATGTCATTATAGATAACGATGTTCAAAGTTGTTTTAGAACCGCACGCGCTACTCGAAAGGCATGGGCGATGCCCACTTATTGGCACGTGCTAGGCTTTTTTAATTTAAATTATATTTTATATATATTTAGAAATCTAATTACCCTTGACTCCATATGAAAATAACCAAAAAACCTACAAGAAAATAACTAAAGTTTCCTTGTATCCAAAGCCAAGAAAAATTATTGTTAGAGGCATTTAAGTATTTTCACCGTACAAAAATAAAAAAACTTGAAAAGCTCATTTACCTAAGCAAAATGTTTTTCTCTTTCAAGGGTAATTTAATAATTACACAATACAATAAAAAAAATATAAAAATACCCATTAATCCTATTTTTTCTTGTAATAACTGATAAATCCCATGAAAAAAATCTTTTTACTCCCAAGTCTACCTTCCTGTGCAAATCCAGCAAAATATGAATAGATGCACGACGATAAATTACCAAGCACTTTTAGCTTTTTGTATAACATGGACGATTGAGCAATAATTTGTTTCACGGGCTTGACGAATTTTCCGCTTCTTTACTTGTTCTCTCTGGTTTTAACTCTAGCTGGGTCCCCCACTCCCACCGACTTTCGGACACATGATATGAGACAACAATAGCTAAGATAAAAATAAAAATGCATCTTGAAAACTTGAACAGCAGGGGTGAATATTTTTGTTTTGGTTCGGTTTGAATTTATTTTTTAAAAATAACTAAACTGATTTTTTTTTAATATCAAAATTGATTCAAACCGACCGGTTTTAATTCGTTTTTTTATAACAGGTTTGACTCGGTTTTTTCAGCTTGGCTCGGTTTTTTTGGGTTCGGTTCGGTTTTTTTGGTTTAAAGCTAATAAAATCAAAATCAAACCGAACAGGTAGGTTTTTTCAAAATTTTAATTGGTTTCATCTATTTTTTTTCATGGTACAGTTTTTTTAATTAATTTTTTTCTTAATTTAATTGACTTTTTAGGTTTTTTACTCACCTCTATTGCACACAAGTAAAATGATGTTTTCTTAAAGGAATGAGAATGTAGGTATTCCATATTAAGTCCTTGGAGATTTTTTTTTATATATATATTAGATTATTTTAATGTATTTTATTAAAAATAAATTTTAAAAAATAAAAAATATATTATTTTAATATATTTTTAAATAAAAAATATTTTAAAAAACAACTATCACCTATTTCTAAATTCCTCGTCGTATAGTGTATAAGGCCTAAATAAAATCTCAGCCAGAAGGCAATAAAAGTATGGCCATGAGCAATTAAAGAGTTGATTAGAGAATTTAATGAAATTCGATGAGATTTGTTGAATGGCATTAACGGTAATATCAACAAACAATGAAGTCAAAAACGTCAAAAGACAGGATACAGATAAAGTTAAATTATACAAGTAAACAAGAGAGAGAGAGAGAGTCCTTCTAAAATTTGAAACGAGTGGCCGTTTGAACTCCAACTTTGTAAGAAAGAGAGAAAGAGCGAGCTTAGAGCTTCAAACTTCAGAAATAACAAACTCCTTCTTCTCTTCTCTTCTTTTTCTTTCTTTTTCATATTTCTCTATAGCTGAAATGACAGGTCTTGTAATGGTGACAAAAGGAGGTGGATGTGGCGGTGGTGTTGGTGGTAAGGGAACGAAAGGGACGAAAAGGAGTGAATTACAAGATCATCAAGAGCAAGTGCAGAACCAGCAGCTGTCTATGATGGCATTTGTATTGACAGCTATAAGGAAATCTCTTGTGGCTTGCCGCATTGAAGATGGAGGAGATGATGTCATCCCAACAAGCAGCACCCTCCATCACATGGACATTGGCTGGCCCACTAACGTTCAACATATAACTCATGTCACTTTTGATCGCTTCAATGGCTTTCTGGGTCTTCCTGTTGAGTTTGAGGTTGAGATCCCTTGTCGAGTCCCAAGTGCTAGGTACTTAGTTTTCTTCATCTTCCGTCTTTTTTATTTCTTTTTTTGGGAAGGTGACTTCAAATTTTTCAAATTGGTGAAATTTGAAAGGGGTTTCATTTTTGTTGGGGGCGTGAGGGACTAGATCTGAGAGGGAGAAAGATGCAAACTTGTGTTTGCTCTGGCTCTTCAAAGTTCAAAGGGGAGATTTGAAAATAAGCTGAGATTTTTAGCTGCATTTGGGCTAAACTTTCTCCTTTTTGGTCCTCCAGGTGGGGTTTTACTACAGGAAACCTTCTTACAGCTTCTGAGGAGACAGATGGTTAAACTCCAGTTTAAATTTTCTAGGTTTATGGAATGGAATGGAATGAAATGAAGTTCATTTTACTTATCTCCAGCTACTCCACGCAATGAAAATCTTCTTTTATTAAATTCAATTTGCTTCAGCTGCTCAATTTTTTCTTAATATCTAAAAATGGGGACTGTTTCAGGATATTTCATACCCATTGAAGTTTCCATAGCTAGAGAAAGAAAGATAATGGGAATGATTACTTATATTCAATAGCTTTTGTGTACTCTTCTGTTCAATTTTCTTGCATAGTTTGTTCGCTCAATTTGTATAGGCTTTAACTTTAAGCATCACAATTTGCAGTGCCAGTGTGTTTGGTGTCTCAGCAGAATCAATGCAATGTTCTTATGATTCGAAAGGAAATAGTGTTCCCACAATTCTCTTGCTGATGCAGGATAGATTATATTCGCAAGGCGGTCTAAAGGTACTGATTATAATACCATTTGACATTCAAATAGTTGGGATTTTATGCTTACATTTCAATATTGAATGAATTGTCTTACATTTGATTTTGGGTGGTTTTCTAGGCAGAAGGGATTTTCCGCATAAACCCAGAAAATAGCCAGGAGGAGCATGTGAGGGACCAGCTGAACAGGGGCATTGTGCCTGATGATATTGATGTCCATTGTTTAGCAGGCCTTATAAAAGCCTGGTTTAGAGAGCTTCCTTCTGGGGTGCTGGATGGGCTTTCTCCTGAACAAGTTCTGCAATGTAACACCGAGGAAGAATCTGTTGAGCTTGTTAAGCAATTAAAGCCAACTGAGGCTGCATTGCTCTCTTGGGCTGTTGGTCTTATGGCTGATGTTGTCGAGGAAGAAGATTCCAATAAAATGAATGCTAGAAATATTGCAATGGTCTTTTCTCCAAACATGACTCAGGTATATTTCCATTATTTCTTAACATTCTTAACATATCAAAGTCTCTTTTTATTGCAAAAGGAGAAGCTATGCAATAAAATGAAACCACTTTCGCTTTTAAAATCAGGAAATATTATTGTAGCCTTACATGTTCACTTGATGGTAGTAGATTCATGTTTGGCTACCGTGTTTCCAAATTTGTTTGATGTAATTGAACGTTTTTTCCCCTTGTCAGATGTCTGATCCACTGACAGCATTGATGCATGCTGTACAAGTGATGAACTTGCTCAAAACCCTAATCACGAAAACGCTGCGAGACCGTGAAGAGACTTCAGCTGGAGGATATTCACCCATGTCGTCTCATTCATCTGGTCACCAAACTGAAACTGATGAGGAATTTGACAGTCAGCACGACATGGAGACCAGCTGTGAGCTGAGACAGGCACCATCGGACTATGATGATCATGCCCATTTCAGCACTGGCAGTGATGAAGAAGCTGACGACGATGACATTGAGTCATTAAGCGAGGTAGAAGAAAGCTTCTCGAGGCAGTCGGACGAGGATAAAAATTCCACTGATATGTTTGTGGAGCAACCAGCAAGTTTTTCTGGGTCTAAAATGGAGTCTGGACTATCATTCACTGATAGCAAAAATGAAAATTCCAGTTCTGCCTCGAGTGATGGAGAAGATTCAAGGGCAAGTGTGATAACTGTAGGACAAAAGATTGACATCAGAAGCCAATCCAAAGGATGGAAAGACACTGAAGATGATGAGCAGACGATTGACAAATTAGCAGAGGTCATTTTGACTAAGAAGTCATCTGGGTCTAGTGAATCTGTTTGACTGAAGTTTCCCTCAACATGCTTAGGAAAATGCTTTGTTTGCAGATTTTGGTTTGCTCTCTCCGACCATGGTTGCTTCTGTAAATTAATACTGAATTAATTCTGTGTGCTTTGCTTGAGCTAGGCTAGGAAGTGTCCAGTTGTGGTGGATTGTTAAGAGTCATGATTCAGCTTTGGGCTGAATTTGTGCTCATTCTGTCAGTTTCAGCACAGAGCTGAAAACTTTCAATTTATGTTTCATCGGAGTGCATTTCTAAACTCGGCAATTTTAGGCTCCTCTGTAACACGTTCTCCATGTCTAATTCCGTGTTCTCGGTCCAACAGACAAAAATCTGATCCCGAGTGCACTGTTACTTGGTTCACTTGTTCTACGTGTGTGCTTAATTTGCTGAACTAAGTTCATCTATGGTAAAGTTGGGAGCTTAGCTGAGTGCTTTGGTGTGCTGTATCGAGGCTCTATTATAATATCATAGAATATTGCATAGACTCGTGAATACCTAAGAAAATCAATACTCTCATTTTACTAGATATTCACTCTCACCGTATATATATTGTTTATCATTGTACCCTACATGAATCATCCTTTCTCTTTTTTTCAATTCCACCATGCCAAATTGAGTCATCCTTTCTCTTTTTTTCAATTCCACCATGCCAAATTGAGCCTCACCCTTTCAAGCTTCTATAGAGCTGACTTCTACCTTTATAAATTAGGTCATCTTATCAATGTCCAAACTCTTTCCTAATCATTCTTCTTAGTTTTTCTTGACTTTGATGGTTTTATAACCTTAAATTTTTTAGAGAGTGTGATGAGAGTTTTTATTGGCTTGAAAATGCATAAAAATAATATTTATTTATTTTTTTAAAATTTATTTTTGACACCAGCACATCAAAACGATCTAAAAACACTAAAAAAGATTAATTTGAAGCAAAACAAAATTTTAAATTTTAATGAAAAATAGGTTCAACCTCAATTTCAAATGGAGTCTTAGTGCACCTCATCTTCCTCTTAGTCTCTCACACCCTTCTTACCTTCCTCTCATCATGTTGTCTTTCACTCATTTGTGTTCTCCTTGCCCTTGTTTACCACTCTTGGTTTAAATCTTCTTGCTTATCTCATGTTCGCAACCACACTGTCTTCTCCTTTCACACCTCCTTTAGGTGTCCAAAATCAATATCATATGGTCTCACAACGTAGCCCTACTTGTTTTTCTTGAGCACGATTAACATCTTTTTTTGACTGTCTCTGAACTATCATCTCTTACTAAGGCCAAATGATATCCCGAGTGGCGATCAACTATAGCTATCGAAATCTCCTTCTTGGCTTCTAATGATACTTGTTCCTTAATGCCATATGATCTAACTATGAATATGATAGGTTGTAAAATGGATATATAAAATTAAATGCATGCCAAATTAGACTTAGTGTTACAAAGCATTTGGTTGCCAAAAACTATCATTAGTAGAAAATGGTTAATTTTCAAGAGAAATTTAGTCTAGTGGTGAAACGTTGTGCTATTTAGGCAATGCTATATGTTGGTGTTACTTGTGGCTAAATAGTACATCAACTTGATGTTTATAATGCTTTTATTTTTAATGGATTTCTTGATGCATATGTGTTTATGGCTTAGCCTCATGACTTCATTGATCATTGGTTATATACCATTACTTTTAGCATGTCATAGTGTAAATAAGTTGATACATCTATTGTTGTTGGTTCTCCTTTGTCTAAATCAATTGACACTTCTCATTTGGATCCTATACAATTTAAATAGTTAGTGGGTGTTCTTCAATATCTCATGTTCACGTGATATGATATCCATTTGGTAATTAATAAGGCATGTCATTTCATGCATTCTTTTATTGATGTTCATTGGTTGGTATGTAAGAGCATCTTGCACTATCTACTTAGTACTTCATCCTTCGGATTGCACTTGGCTCATCAAAAGGATCTCTTTCTCAATAGGTTTAGTGATTCTAAACAGGATGGTAGTGTTGATGATCGAAAGTCTACTAATGGTTATACTATTTTCCTTGATCACAATGTGATCTCTCATAAATCTAGCAAACAACGTAATGTTACTAACCTTTCCTTTCTATAGAAGCTAAATATAAAGCTATTGGTAATGTCGTTGTCAAACTCAAATGCATCATAACTCTAGCTCATGAACTTGGTATTTCCAAAACAATTCTCTTTTTATGTGGTGTGATAACTTAGAAGCCCTTTATTTATTTGTCAATTTAGTTTTTCATGTTCGCATACTATGACATGGTTACTTGAAAAGAACTCAAGATTTAATTTATTACTTTTGATAATCAGATTGTTGATGTGCTCATTAAACCTTTCTCGTCATCTTGGTTAACACTTCTATGATACAAGTTGAACATAGTATCTATCCGCGTTCAACAATCCTCGTTTAACTTGTGGGAGTATATTGAAATAATATGATCAAACATAGCTCTAGACCCATCTAGCCCTAATTACCTATTGTATTATTAATAAAATATCTATTATATAAAGATTCACTAAACAAAACACATTAGGATTAGTTAAGGTTAGTTGAGTCAATCCCTATGCGTGTGGTACATATATTGATTATTAGAACAGAGCACAAAGTAACTATACAGAATCATAGTTCATGACAATTTCTTCCCTTTCTCTCAAGTTAATTATCTCCCTTGCTCTGTTTACTATGAAGTTGAGATTTTCTGAAAAATCTTGGCAACTGCAGGCTGTTTTGAATTTTTGGATCTCGGGGTCCAGATAGGATTTCTAGATTGTTAGAGTTGAATGTCCTTTGCTCCTTTTTACTTCCAAATTTATGGTTTCATGTATTGAGATGGCCTTTTTCTATTTTCTTGCTCAAAAGGTTCTTTAGACTAACTTTTTCTCTGGACTAGCTCCATGATTTGGTGACTTATTAGGCATAGCTCCATGATTTGGTGACTATACCCATATGAAATAGGATCGAGAATTTGCTCGAAGCTACCAGCTAATAATCCAGTTTATGAGAAAGCTTGGAGAATTACACAACCCGCAGTACCATTAAAAACATTTTTTTTAGATTTCTCATCAAGTAGAACTCCTGAAATGCAAACAAGTGGATGTTTGCTGGGAACATGCACAGACAAATATACTGTGTTGCAGGGGGAAAAAAAAGGCTGCTATTTGCATATCATATGTACAAATATACTGTGTTTAACCTCTCACCTCTCTTTCCTAAACAGGGGAAAATTCATTAAAAAACAAACAAACAAACAAACGAAACCCATTAAAACTCAAAATGGTCTGAAACTTGAGTTAGAAATGGAAAAGGAAGGAAATCCTGCACAGTTGAATCGATTAGGAAGCCAAGCAAGCCTCCCAAAACAACCTATCCTTCTCCTTCTCGTTCATCGATTCATTGCTTGAATCCACTGAAACACATGACTTTTGCTTCACTGGTAATCCAACATGGACATGATGAACCCATGATTGACAAACCTCAACTCCCTCCTCCTCCTCCTCCTCATCATCATCATCATCATCGACCACATTGTAATTGACCTGGTATGCTTCAACCTCGCTGCAAGCACCTTTAATGATGTCACTGACACAAGAATGGTCAGATGTATCACAGCTACATGATTCTGCATCATCATCATCATCAACAAGATCTATAGTGGACATGGTGGGATCGGAATCAACCTCAGAATCGCCCGCAGCTTCCACTAGCAAGAAAGGAGACACATCAACAGAGTTCTTCACTCTGTCCATTTCTTTATCTAAAATGGGAGGGAGAAAAAGATAGAGAACCTTTCTCAGTTAATGTTTTGAAAGCTTGCGACCTTGTTCAGAAGATTTCCCGTACCAGGACAAACCTTGAGTGTTTTATAGTAAGTAATATGCATAGGGTTGTCAGGTAATTTGCAGAGTTTGAATTGAGGAGAACAAGCTTTTCTTGCATAGGTCAGCCTCATAAAAAAAATTGAATAAATTAGTATGAGGGAAAGACACCGTATTTATGAAAGATATGGGAAATGAAATGACACAGCCATGTGGCTAATCTTCTAGAAGGTATACTGTGGTCGGGCATTCGACACAATCAAGTATGGCTTCTAGAAACATGATAAAAATAATCTGGTATTCTCAAAATAAATAAATACTTGGGTTTTGTTTTCTATTTTTCAAAATAAATAAATAAAATAACTCCGGAGTCATGCAATCAACGTCAAACTTTGAATTAATCCTATAATTAGCAGACTTGCGAGTTGAAAATTAATATTGTCAAAGTTTTCTAGAGAAAATGGAAAGCAAGAAGTATAAAAGAAAAGAAAATGCAAGTCTAATATTTCTACAGTCAAGACAAGTGATTGGAGTATTTTTCTATAAATGATCAACTATTTCAACCATGACTGGGTAAAAGGGGGAAAAAAACAAAAGAAAAATAGCTCTCTGTGATCATACATGCCTTGGCTTTGTGCAGTTGAAGGGACCAGGACAGTATCAATTCGGAGCAATTGAAACGTGGGGGGAAATGGAGGGTGGTCTCACGGTCGCCTGAGGATTCAAACAGAAGAACAAGTGCTCGTCTAGCTAAGAAATTACTGGGAAAAACGGAGAAAATGGAAGGGTCGGGAAGCCCACAAAAAAGGGCAAAACCAAGATCTAAGCTTGACTTTGTGGCTCACCCACCCACAGCACTGAATCTTCAATGCCATGATTAACATTTGGTTTGAGAAGAGCGTTACCTTACTTGGAGTAATTGTGCACGGCAATCGCCTGGGCTCCACTCCACCACCACTCTTCAATCTTCATTACTACTCTAACTACAGAAAGCCATTTCAATCTACCACGTGTTGTCCTACTCGCAGAAGAGATTACAACCGGTGACACGGGTTTTTTACAAATATATTGAATTGGGTTGGAAATATATTAAAGATTTATTGTAGTTTGTTATAGTTTTAAAATAATAAGTAAAACAAGTGGTGGTTTTGAATTTTAATGCTTTTATTGCTCTTTATTTTTTAAAAAAAAAAACAATTTCATTATTTGTTATTAATAATATACTTTTCGCTCTTTATTTTGAACATAAATGCTAGGATTGTTACACTTTTACTATCTCATTACTACGTTTCTATCATGGTTTTTCTACTTTTAAAATAAATATTTAATACAAAAAAATATCATGTAATTTATTGTCATATAGTTAAATAGTAAATAATGTCTAACATAAAAAAAATTTATTAAATCCGACAATATGCATGAGTTGCATGACAAGTTTGTTTCGTTAACTCAAATTCACTTAGTTTCTTTTTTAAAAAAATAAATGCTATTTTTTACTGTTTTTTTTAATATTAAGTTAATTTATAATTGAACATTTTAATTTGTTTTTTTCAAGATTATCCATGTAATTTTATAGATCAACCCATATTAACTTAGGCAGTTCAAATGTTTTCTATCTCAATATTAGATAAAATAAATTATTTAATTCATAGCTAAAATCTAATATATAAATATATATATATATATATATTTTCCTGACCCGGCGGCAAATAAACTAAAGTAGGGTAAGGCTTAAGTTGAGTAAAATGGTGTGCGTGCGTGCGTCTGATAATGAATATAGTTTTCGTTGTAGTAATCAAATGAGTAAGTAGCGTCTCATCCATGACCGAGCAAAGCAGCACTCCATTGACTGCTTTGAATTACTTCCTAGCAATAGCAAGTTGTCTACAATGTCTGCGTATTTTCCATCATTTATCATACGTTGAAGACTTGCCGTGATCATCAAACGACCTCCTCAACAATTCCCGCCATTTGCAGTCTTCACCATCATTACACCGCGGGAAATATGATTTTCTTTTTAAACGTGTTTTCTAATAAAAAAATTTAAAATTATATGAGTGTTGAATTAATATAACTTGATTGACTTTGTAAGTTTAAAAACAACATGGAAGGCTAATAAAAATATAGTTTGACTTAAAAAATTTAAGATGATTTTTTTAAAATGTTGAAACGATGACATATTGAATTGATCCGTGTCAATTTATGATAATTAGTCAAATCTGTGTCTCGGATCATGAGACCAGAATAACCCTATAAAAAGTAAATTGAATCAAATTATGAACCTCAATGCTCAATCAATCCGATATCAAATGATAAATTTTTTTTTAAAAAATTAATTAAAAAAGACGAAAAAAAACACGTCAACTCAGCTTAACTAGCCAAACTCGTGATCTTGATCATTAAACCAGGATAACTAAATCGAAACAAACTATGAAGTCTAGTTCTTAATTAGTCAAATATTAATGGATGAAATTAAAAAAAAAATTAAAAAGGACCCAGAAAAATTTCCTAGTCAACCGAGTTAACCCACCAAGTTCGCGACCTGGGTCATAAAACTAAAATGGCATTAAAGAAAGCAAATTAAAACAAATTATAAAATTTAATTCCTAATAAAAATAAATTAGGAAAAAATTCAATAAAAAAAGAAAAACTCAAATTACATGGTTAACACACCAAACATGATGAAATTAGAAAAATCTAAAAACAACAAAATATTATTATAGTTAAAGAATGATTTCTTCTTCTCAAATGGTTGTTTTTAACGTGTCTTCTACAATCTTTAAAAAAACGTCTATTTATTTATTTATGAAAGAGAGCGAATCAAAACAGTAATTGGATTCCTTTAAATAACAGAGTGTCTTTAATTTTGTCTTTTAAAAGAACCCATCCACTTCGAAGAAGGCAGCTGCTTATCTTGAATGTTTTTGTTTTCCTGTTTGTCGGAAAGTTTTTAGCCTTCTCCAGGCAATGCAAGCAAAGATAAGATCTTCACTCATGACTCACGTGGTTTGATGTGAAATAATTGTGTGCGGCCAACAATCAAGAAGTTAACCAATAATATCTAACCTTTTCAAAATATTTTTAGCATTCTTACAACTATTTAAATTTAAAATATTTTTATTTAAAAACGTTTAAAATAATATATTACCTATTCTACTCATTAGGTGTGTTAACCACTGAACTACAATATTTATTTATTAACCAAGCGTTTAAAATAATATATTACCTATTCTACTCATCTATGGAATAAAAATAATCTTGCTAACCACCAAATTAAAATAATAGCTAAGCAATTAAAATAATATATTAATTTTTTTCATCATTGATTTAAGTAATGGTATTACAATAACAATTATTTTTTAAAATATTTTTTATTTAAAAATACATTGAAATAATTTTTTTTAAAAAAATATTTTTGACATTAAAATTTAAAAACGATGTGAATACAAAATAAAAATAAAAATTGGGGCTTTGATAACAAATAGAAAAATAAAAGATTTTTAAAATATAAAAAAAATATGATTTTTTTTTATAATAAATCATGTAGATTAAAAAATATTTTCAATGGGGTCATGGTTATCAAGCAGAAGACTACCACTAGTAAAATACTTACGGAAGTGCTAAATTCTCCACCAACATCAAAACTGCCCCTCCCAATGTGCAAAATCCTATTGAACAATCTACTCAACACTATGTTTATAGGAGTAAATTATTAATTAATCTCTTTAGTTTTACAAAATAAATTAAATACCTTCTCTAATTTTAAGAACTAATTAATCAATTTCTTTTATTCATTTCATTTTTTTTTAAGAAATAAAAAAAGGGAGAGAAATGTAAAGATTGACAAGGAAATTAGTTATTTTCTGAAACAAAGTAATATTAAACTTAGAACTATATATCAACATTAGTCAATGGATTGTTTAATTAGGTTTTGAAACTAGAGAGGCTATATAATTTGTTTAGAAAACTATAATTTACTCCCTTTTTTTTAATAATTTACGCATTATTTTAGTACGTCACAAGAGGGTTTTTTTTTTGTTTTCAATGAATATCATAGATAATTAAACCATAGCTCAACACCAAACCCACTAAATTAGTAAATAAAGGCAACAGAAAACCTTCAATACCAGCAGAATACAGTATTCCAAATGGAAGATGAAGAAAAACACTGGTATATTTCTATTAAGAGCTCCAAAAATAATTCCTTTTGATCCTTCAAAGCTGAAATCATGAACATTTATCCTGCATCACCAGGAAAATGACCTAAAATATAAATTATCCCGTTCATTTCGTAATCTGCACAAGGATTTCGTAATCTATTAAGTTGTCAAAATCCCCCTGCCAACGGTTCCTTGCGTGAGGGCTATATGCTGAGAAGAGCTGCCGCCCAAGAAACACGTGAAGCATACTCCCAGCTCTGTACCATATCTCTGGAAGGTTGAAAGCTTCTATAAGCTCTGCAATCCTCCCTATTTTACAAATTTTAGTCGTGGAATTAGTACTCGAAGCATAGAGAACAAGGAGAGAAGAACAAAAGCAGGACAGTCACCATATCATTCACCCAAATCGTAAAAATACATCAACACAGGGTTTTCTTCCTTTGTACAGTCTAGATATAAGCTGACTGCAGCAAAGAGAATGCCCTTCATTTGTGTCATATGAGAACAGTTCACCTCTAGTTCAAGCGTCATCTTTTTCCACAAGTGATAGGGTTGAAGTGTGTGATTCACTCAGAAATATGTATGATCCATTACAACTACCTTAAACCTTCAAATAGTTGGTAATAATAATCTGACATCACATCCACAATGAATGCAATCCTGTTTGACGTGTCACATTAACTCTATGAGGAAACAAAACTTTTGGAATGGAGAGCCTTCACCCATGCACATGAACTTGTAACAGCAAGTCATACCAGAAAGTCAGTGTGCAGATCAAGCACCAACAGCACTATCAACCAATAAAAGAAAATCATCTTCTGAAAAAAGTAGTAGACGCACACATGCAGACAAAGAACACGGAATGGAAGAAATGATCCCAATAAGAAATGGGAATATAACAAGTTTCAGTGTCACCCAATTTTCCAAGCTCAACTCAAGTGTTAGAAAGCTGCATTAGGTGCAATACACAAGGAACAAGCTCTCAACAACTCAAAAATAGATAGTTTTATAAAATTCATAATGCCCCCTAGGGGTGTAAATGCACTGGCAATGTATTCCATTACTTGAATTATCCTCTTCATAAGCTATTTTAACTTCTACAAGGAAAATGAAAGAGAAAAACAGTGGCATGACAAGACAAGAATACAGATAACAAAGAGCAGTTTTGGAGCGATGGTGGTAGTTGACTGGACAGAGACTTAGATTTAACATAACTGAGCTGATTTTAATCGAACCCATTACAATAGAACAACCACAGGTTACAAAGTGTTCAAGAGCATTTGAATATGAATCAAGACCCATCATGGCCTCATATTTTTTGGACATTCAGTTGACAAAGATCAGGAAAAAATGGAGAGGAGGAACTAAAACAAATTGCACAATGTAATCCAAGTTCATCCAACCCAAGAACCCACCACCACAGTTTACTTGCAGCAAGACCAATAGGAAAGAGAAAAATAAAGCAAAACAGGTAAACTGTACACAACATGCAGGAACTTGTATGATATAAAGTGAACAATCTTGACACACATAATTCTCCCGTAACTTAAGAAAAGCATATCAAGAGGAGGTAGTCCATAAAGACACAAGAACAACTTGGGTATTCAAGTACTTTATGGAAGCCACTTGATTTGTTACTGGCCAGAACAGCCTCTTAAGCACCAAACAGAAACACATGTATGAGTATGGCCCCATTTGTTTCTGGCGGTTGGAAAGCGCTTTTGCTTCCTTTTTTTTTGGTGTGCTGATATCAAAAATGAATTTTAAAAAATAAAAAAAAAACATCGTTTTGATGCATTTCCAAACAAAAAGCACCTCTACCACAATGGGACAAATTAGGTCTATCAATTTTGTAGAGACACCATATTTCCTTCTCTTTTTTTTCGTAGTCCCAATACCTTAGAGTGCTATAGAATGACAAGTGATTTCCTACAAGGAGTGATCTAGATGCATTCCTAACCATCAACAAAGTCCATGTTAACATTGAGCAGATGCTAAGAATAAGAAAATCCAAGGCTTGGCCTGGGAAAGACTTGAATGTAGTTATCAAGGATATATTCCAAGACATACACAGAAGGAGAGAAAAACAGCCCCTTCAAATGGTTAAAGAAATAAGAAGTAATTGAGAATTCAAAGGCCAATAGCAGAATACCTTTTCCATCCAGAACTTTGTTGGAGCAATAATGTTTCCCTTCATTCTTTTCCTCATGACACATCTGTGTAACAGTCGTCTCAAGGAAACAACGATTTAAACATGAGATATATAAGTTTTTCGACCTTCCTGAAACTCGTTTAGCCTTCAAGAAGAGCAATCTTCATAAAGTTGATCAAGGACAAAAATTTAAACTTAAATGCATGCAAATGCTTCAAAATCAAAGGTATGCCAATCATGTGAAATGAATTGCAGTAGAAACAAAATAAAGAGCTGAAAGAGATTATCAGAACCTAAGTTTAAACTCGAATGCAGGCAAAGCTTCAAGATCAAACATACCTTTATCCTGAGAAATGAACCACCAGTTTCTTCAATGTTTTGGAATGAGGAACTGCAAGAGATCATACCAATAAATTGTTAAACAAAAGAAGCATCTTAAATCCTAGTGATCCAGCAAGATTTATCAAAAATCCAATTAATAAGGGGAAACAAGCATTTATGATCAATCGCAACCTGACCTAAATGGATACGATAAATATCACCACAAGCTCCGTGTAACCAATGCAGGACAAAAGCGCAAAAACTCACAGGCATGATATCATCATCACAATACCTGAATAGTTCTGGACCGGAATACATATACTTAAGATGAACAGGGGAGGGGGATCCATGTAACTTGGGTTTGACACAACCATTCATGCACTTGTCATGAAACAGGCAGAAGTTTTGTGGTGGCTACTCAATATCCTACAATTTCACTGTTATGTCACACAATTTCAATACTGTGATACATAAGAGAAACAACGAATAACAGGACAATTGCACAATTCACTAAGCAGAGGATGAGCCACGTTTGATACTACCAAAGTGTCCTTAAACATACTTACCCATGATTCGTTTAGCCGACGAGAAAAGGAAACAAGAGAGAGAGAAAATGGTCATTTAATAAATAGCACTATATCAGAGAAGAAATAGCAGAATATCAAAGAAGAATCTGTCAAAGATGTTTCAACAACATTACTATCAGAAGCTCTTAATGGAAAAATCAATAAATTGATAATTAATCTCTAAATGAACTTCCATGGTACACAAATTACAAATTGTATTGGCGCACAATGCACCATGAATTACAAGTTTTGGAAATTTCAATCCCGTGAAGCAATTACAAGGATGGGGAAATGCAAATGACCAGATATTATCTATCCACCCCAATATGCTGATACCAGTCACTCCCATATATCCAGGTTGCATGCGACCACATATCACAGAGAATTCTGCTTGCTTCCTTGACTCACCTGCCGATCAATATGGTTTGCTCTGTTTATTGTCTCTCTTAAGCTGAACCTTCAATTTCTTACCCCCTAATTGGAATCCATTCATCATGGTAATAGCATTTTGAGCTGCTGCTGGTGAGTCATAACTAACAAATCCTGCAAATAAAAGCCTTTAAGATACGTAGATAGATCTCCAAATCGCAAATGTCAGATTCACATGTACCAGTAATAAAGAGTGCATACCAAAGCATTTGCTAACACCAGTTACTTTATCAACAAAAACCTTGGCACTTAAGACCTTACCAAATGCTTCAAAAGCATTGGCAAGTTCTTGATCACCGAATTCCTGAGGTATGTGATATATAAACAAATTAGCACCAGGTGGACCTAAGACAAAGAACGCAGGCTGTTAGCAGAAAAGCACCACCAAGAATGAAAAAAAGAGTAACAATTAACAAAACACAGAATGATTGTATAGACGACAAACCTTCCACTTGAACCCCGGAACTTCCACCGACACCTGAAGGTGTTGCAGAATTACTGCTCACAACTGTGGGTGACAATGCACCAGGTGAACTACTCAAAGGCCGGTGAGTCATCATTGCTCCAGGATATGCCACTGGATACTGAAGACCTGTCACCGTAGGATAAGCAGAGCCCATATAAGTAGCAGGAGCATAATTTCTAGGGGAAATATTGGGTGAAAGGTCAGGTCTGATTCCACCACGCAATACATTTCCTTGATTTACTGGAGGAACCATGCTATGAAATGCAGGCTGATTCTGCATGGGTGGCAGACGGTATGGCATAAGTCCATAAACTCCAGGAGCCTACAAGGAGAACAGAGATTACCACACTCTTAACACCATTTTGATTTTGAATAGTAAATGAAAAAAAGGTGTAAATTAAATGAAGAAAGGCAAGCAAGAGACTAGGAAGTTATGGGGTAAGAAAGATCCTGACAAATTCCAAAAGGTCTGGAACTGCAGAAACTGAGGTATTCCCTGAAAAATAGTTAGTAGCAAACAGACCTGGTATCCATATCCATTATAAGGGGGAGCATATCCCATTGGCAAGGCACCAAATAAAGACGGATGTTGTGAATCAGTGTTAGGCATAGCTTGCGATTGTGCTTTCTGAGCCCTCCGAGCCTGCCTTTCCTTTTCTGTATCTGCCCATTTGACAACCAAAGGAACACTTGAACCCTAACAAAGCAAGAGATAGTGATCAGACTGCATGTCACTAATTCATGCATCCATATTATTGCTGAGTTCTCAGGTGCTAAAAGGGTTTACAGATACTGTCCCCTCTCCCCTCAATCCTCCAATAACTTTATAAAAAAAAAAGTCAATATTAAAACGTGGAATCTTGTTGCTACAACATCTGTCAATAAAGTGACAACATAAAATGGAAGATAAGTTTTGATTTTAAATTTTAAATTTGTTTAAAGGGAAAAATATATTGCTGCAAATTTATGAACAGTTATATACTTTCACCTTGTACAGCCTATTCAGGAAATACAGATTATGGTTATTCAAGTTTGGAGAAAGCTACAGAAATTATTTTAACACGCAAATTCGTGATGCAATTCTGATCTGCCATACCAAAATAATTAGCATGCCCCCACTGAAGTAACTAAATGACCAATTTTACTGGGCAGGTCCATGATGTTACATTATGTAACAGAACAACCTTATCTAACATGTGAGTTCAATTTGATAGCCAACATTGATTAAAAAAACAGAGACAGGAAAGGGTGACTTTTCCCATCACATTATTAACCAGCAAAGAATTAAAGTTGGGCTCTGACTAGAAAGAAGAGTAATTGCTTGAGCTTGAGAACTACCAGTCCAATTAGCCAATAAAGCTCACCTCCATTTTATGCTTTCCATTGATGTCCTCCAGGGCAGCAAGGGCTTGTTCTTTTGTCTCGTACTTCAAAAAAGCACAGCCTACCAATTAATTAATTGACATCAGCAAGAACAGTAAAGTTCAGTGCTTCACAACAACAGCCAGATAAGAGATCGGGAGTACTTTTGCTTGTTTGTTGAGAACCTCTTAGTATTTGCAAGTCCTTTATAGTTCCATATTTAGAGAATAAATCAGATACTTCAGCTTCAGAAACATTTTTTGGAAGCATACCAACAAAGAGTTTGTGTTCTGGATAGCAAGAAGAACAAAAAAGAATCATAATGTAACAAGATAAAGTAAATAAGACAGTAAATAAAATAACAGTAATCAGATAAGGCAATGAGGAATCTTGCTGCAGCAATCCAGAGTAATGATCTTAATGGCAACTAATCAACAGTCAATGATATTATATTACACCTAGCCTTTCCAACTCGCCATCTGCATACTTCACTTGTAACGGACTAGATGCCTGAATTGGACAGAAAGAACAGGATGCATTTGAATTAGAGAGACAATGAGATGAACGCATCAGAGAGTAAGAAAAATAGAAGCACTGGTCATACAAAGCTAGCACTGATCAAGGGCCGCATTGCAGGTAATTAGATTCCAAAAAAAGCAGCTCTTAACACTTCCACAGAGATATTTAACAAAAAGAAGGCATTGGGAGTTAAACCATTAAAAGAAACAGATTACCCATAGACAGAAAAAAGGCTAGGCCTAAACAGAAATCCTGATTAACCGAAGTACCTTGGCCAGCAAAATCCCAGATTGCATAACTATTCATCTATAATAACTGTAATTGAGAAACGGTATAAATAACCATCAAATGTCAAAGATCAATGGTGAACATATGTTGGAAATTTAAAAATAATCCAGTATAATGAACTAACAATATCAATGTTTTTTTAATGACGATTGACTTTACAAGGAAATTTAAACAATTCAAATAACTCTTAACATTCCATCACACCTTATTCCTGTCGAACTTAGTTTCTGGCACAACTTCCTTAAAATACATTCTTCAAAACAATTTCCATTTTGGTTTAGAATCTCTCAACATTTTCTGTCTTCTACAAATTTTATAATGTATGAGGTGATTCACCCATTTATCTTTTTGTTGCCATCTAAATCCACAATTACCATAATTTACCCTCTCATCGCCAATATCCAATAAAAGTGCATTGTTAACTGCCGATCATGATATCCATTTGTCAAATTCAACTTCTTTTCATCCCTCTAAAACACCGACCCCTTTCCAATATACAATTAGCATCATCACAAAACTCTCGTTAACTAAACCGGTCCTCATTGTAACAACCGTACTCTAACACGGAAAAATTCACATATGCTGCAAGCATATTCCACTACTGTAAATCACTAAGAATTGTTTTCACATGATTATCATGCTGGTAAATAATAACTAACTTAACAATCGTCAACATCAGAATATCAAACACGGTAGAAACGATTCCATGATTACATTTACCCAAAGTCAACCACAGTAAGTAATCGCGGAAACTAAAAAAAAACTACTCGAGTGGTTTGCCGGGATCGGAGATTTCATCTACAATACAATGTGATAGAAAACAAGAAAACAGCAAGTAGTAAACTATACATGGAGAGATCAAATTAAAGAAAGAACTAACCCCGGGCAATGTTTTCTTATTATGACAAGCATTAACTGCCTTGTCTGCTTCTTGTCTGGAAGGACATATTAGAAAACAACAACCTAAAAATAAATAAAAATTAGGGTTGTAAGAGTGACTGCACATTACGAATCTTGAATCGAAAGGGAAGAAATCAGGAGAATGCGAAGAAACTAAAGCAAGTAAGCAACCTCTGGAAGCGCGAGTTGTCTTGTCTTTAATGATGTTGACTTCGTCTACCAAAGCGAAGTCTTTGAACATTGCCAGAAGCTCAGCTTCTGTCATGTTCTTTGGTACTTGACCCACAAATAGCTTCACGCTCTCTTCATTACTGCTGCTGCTGCTACTGCTTGATTTCTTCTCCTTTTTACCCTCCGCCATTACCAAAAAAAAAATAAAAGAAAACACTCTCTCCGTCCCTCTCCGTTCGTGTTGGCGTTCTTGTGACTCTCCCTCTCCCTATCTGTCTAGAATTCACTGGCTTTGTTTCTCTCTCTAGATTTCTCCTTGAAATTTTGGGTGATTTCGTCGTCGCATGGAAATTGGGGGTTTTCTGGATGGCAAAGTTGGATCTTCGATGGATAAATTATAATTAAAGAGTTGCAATTTGGGCATCGACTTTCGAGTGATTTACGACTCTGACCTTACAGCTGTTCGAGCTATAGGCTTCAAACACCCATGCTCGTGCAGTTATTTGACATCTCGATTCAACCGCTAGTCGGCTTAAATTACTACAACGCCCTTCCTCTCTGTTTTTTTGTTTTTTCAATCATTTCTCTTGCATGGCAATTGGCAGGGTGATTTTCTTTCTCTCAGGTCCTATTCCCCGAAAAGGGCAAAAAGCCTCTGATGATTGCCAAAAAGGGATGGGTTTTTTTCGGCCTGGGATTGACCCCTCGAATTACATAAACAGTAAAATCACTTATTTTTCTCTCTTCGTTTTAACTGCTCAGATGATTTTCTTTGACTAGTTTTCCACGCCCGTACTGAATTTTTCCTTTTATTCTCTCCTCTGAAGAGGGCGTCCGATTTTTTTTATTTTTTTTTTAAATTTATTTACGCGTATGTGTTAGCCCGGGGAACAGCCTCTTTTATTGGAAAGATTTGGATTTTTTTAATTGAAATCCCTTCTCTTTTATCTTTGTTGGTACATTGGTAAAAAAATAATTTCTTGTCATTTTCTCTAAAACTGAAAACCCATGTGATAATTCGAAAAAACAATTTCACTCATCAATCAAACTCCAACATGAGTTAGTGTACTCTCCATTGTTTGGTTACTATCCTTAAAAAAATAGAAATAGTGAAGGCAGAGAAGATAGGACACAAAAGAGGACGATGATATAATTGTATTTGATAGTAATATATAAGATAAAAATAATTATTTTTGTATCTTATTTAATTATAGTGAAAAAACATGATAAAATATAAAAAATAATTGTTTTACTATTAATATGTATTGTTTTTAAACTTACATATTTAAAAATAGTGATTAGATATTATTTTGTTTACTTTAGTTCATAATGAGTTTTGAAATTAATAATTTTACAATAATTATATTTATAAAATCATGACTGACTTGATGGGTTGACCCGAGGCATTGCTTCGGTCAACCCCTGAGTCGGGTTTTAAAATTATGATAATAACTATTTTTATCCATACAATAACCCGGGTTGACCCTCTTGATCCGTAACTCGAGCTTTTCCTTGGGTTTATCTCCAAATCAATTTTTAAAACTATGATAATAATCATTTTTATTCTATGTTGATTCGGGTTGACTCAGGTTGACCCTTTTGACACATGACTCGGGCCTTACCGAAGTCCATTCTCGAGTTGGGTTTCAAGAATATGATAATAAGTATTTTTTTCTTTACATTAATTCGGATCAATGATCAGCCCCACTTGTGATCCAGGTCTTGTCTCGGGTCGATTGCTAAATCGAGTTTTAAAACTATAATAATAATTATTTTTATTTTTATGCTAACTAGGGTTAGCTCGACCAGTGACCCGGGTTAAGAGCTATTTAATAAAAAAAATTAGGCATGACATGGTGGCTTAAAAATTAAAGAGACTGTAATAGAAAAAAAATGAAAATAGAGAGATCAAAAAGAATTTTGTCGTGATAATTTTAAATAGACCATCATAAGAAATCAGTTGTTAATTTGATAAAAAAGATAAATTGATTATTTTTTTTAAAAAAAATACCGTGTAAATTAAGTCCACAATGCGCTCACTATATCTTTTTTTTTCAAAACTATAGTCTTTCTTAAGTCTATAGTTTGTTGAAGTAGACTCACTTATTTTCCTACAGTTGTTAAATTGATTATTATTTGTTGAAGTAGACTCACTTATTTTCCTAGAGTGATTAAAATTAAGTCCCTGTAATTAATGCTATAATCAACCCAATCGAGTCCTTATCCTGGCTCCAATTCATAGCGATGAATAATTTCTATGCCTCCTCCTTGCGATATACACCAATTATATATATATATATAGAAAATGTGTCACCATTTGACTTTTGGGTTTGAGAATTGCTCATGATGAAGTGAGGAGATGCTCAGAGATGTAACAATTCTCCTTCATTGCGACAATCAAAGGCCTAAGGCTCTAAGCAAGTCAGCCATTAAAGTGACCAGCATGCAGGTCGACCCCAGGGACCCATGGTGCTTGCTTGTGTTTATTGCAGCAATATAAGTGTGACAGAGTTCACTCCAATGAAAAAGACAAGTCTCAAGTCTCCCCTAAATCTGCCATGCGTGTCTTTCTTTCTTTCTTTGGCCTGTATATTGCTGCAATGAACACAAGCAAGCAAGCACCATGGGGTCGACCTGTGTGAATTTCGCAAATCTACTGTTACACGACCTCAAGGCTTTATCTAGATCTATAATTTGTTGTGGACAAAAGAAGCGTTGTCTTTTTCTCTCTTTCACCTGCAGAATAAATAAAGGAACACCAAATCCACGCTTGGCGGCAGCTCTATTTTGAAGCATGTGAGTGAAAAGATACGACCAGCAAGAATTGCAAGAAAAGGAGCCTTTTCTTTTTTTGAGCTAGTCATAGGAAGCCGATTCCTGCAAGAATCGGGCAAACGTTTGCCAGTCAAAGTGGTTCAAATTATCTGACTGGGCGGAGCTTTAATTTAATGCCTTCAGCATGTGCCTGTGTCTTCTTGTGACGTTTTTTTATTTTATTTTCGGCAAGACAATCGTCCCTGACATGCCCATGTGTACGCTGCAAGCTGTATACATGCATTCATTTACTTGCGATGGTGGTTTTCTCAGGTGGAGAAGAGCCATGGATTTGAGGAGCAAAAGCAACTTTAGGAACTACTACTTTTACCTCGTCCGTGCAGGGCGGAGAAGCAGAGGCCTCCTCGCTCTTTTCTATTCCTGGGGTAATTTGACTTTGTAGTTTTTCAGTTTCGAACTCAATGTAATATTTCTCACCCACGAAAGAAAAGGACCCTCTCAGCTTGGAGTTTCACTTGAATTTTCTTGCAACCACACGCTGCGCGATCCAAAATCTATGAATTTGAACTTGAGGAACAAAGAGCGTGTTTGTCGCCAAGTCCGTTAAAAATTTATTTACTTATTT
>Ga0307517_10003984_pt1 | contig 22868 bp, 11 predicted proteins | sample 23_EM_MG_FD_194515 | JGI IMG/M metagenome (GOLD analysis project Ga0307517, IMG submission 194515) | Populus trichocarpa ectomycorrhiza microbial communities from riparian zone in the Pacific Northwest, United States - 23_EM | ecosystem: Host-associated > Plants > Roots > Unclassified | place...
AAAATGTAAGTAAAAATGATGAAATGTGATTATGGTGGCGGTGAAGATGCAAAGGAAAATGTAGTGGTAGTAATAATAAATAGTATAACAATAATAATAATCATGGGAGGTAATAATAGAAGAAGAGTTTATTTATTATTATAGTAGTGATTATTTTTTAAAGTATTTTATGCTTCAAAATATATTAAAATAATAATTTTTTATTTTTTAAAATTTATTTTTGATTTCAGCACATTAAAATGATAAAAAAACACTGAATAATTAATTTACAACAAAAAAATATTTTATTTAAAAAAAAACATTTTTACACCGGAAAAATAAATAGTGATTAAAAGTAGTAATAATACAAGAGTGGTGGTAGACTCATAGTAGAATACTAATACTAATAATAATATATTTTTTTTAAAAAAATCATTGCTATCATGAATGAAAACGGTATTGGTGGAAATGATAGTAATAATAATAATAATTGATATAAAATATATAAAAATAATACATCATCTTTTGAAAATAAAAAATTGTAATTCCCATTCTTGTTTTTATTCTCACATCAAGAATGGAATCATGTTTAATTTTAATTTTATTTTAAGTCTTCGTTATAAATGTCACTTCAGTTTTTCAATATCAAACACCATCAAAGTGAAAATAGAACTTTTATTAACATTCTCATTACTTCATTCCTTCGGAGCCTCTTTCATTAATACAAACTAATGTTGTGTGGATAAAGGAACTCGTTTAATTAAAATGGAAAAATAGAGGGTGTCGGTCCATATAAAAAAGAATAGAAGGCTTTGATAATAATAAAAAAATTGAAAGAGTATGAAGATTAAATTTAAATAAAACCCATTGATTTTTTTAAAAAAAGTGAATGGGGGCAAACAACGCGTTGTATGCCCTATTCTTTGTCTAAAAACATACATCATTTGTTAATTTTAGAATCCAACGACTCGTGTCACTAGAAAAATAAGATTCTTTTGTTTTTATTTAAAAATCTATTAGAATTTATTTTGACCCGAAACACTCTAGAATCTTGTTAAACCAATTCATGATCTTCAAAAACACAAAATACCACTCCAAAATCTGAAATCAACCCTAAAAAAAAAAAAACTTCCAAAGCTTAGATATGTTTTTTTAGGTGTTGTCAAAGTGAAAAACACTTAATCATAACCTCCTCATCATATAGAACCTTTTGATAAAAAAGTAGATTGTTTTAATGGCCTAAATCTTTCCCAACAACAACTTTCTATCTCTAAGTCAGAATATGACGATCTCCTCTCTATCCTCCAACAAACAAAAAAAACAAAAGAGAAAAATAAAATTTGGTATCAAAATGTATTTTTTTAGAATTATAGGTACTAATCACTTAATAGCTAAAAAATATAGGGGATGAAAATGAACTTTTGAAATAAATTTCAAAGCCGCCATCTATGTTACATGTATTTTTTACTCTAGTCATCTTTCTTTCAATTCAACCCTTCCTCGCAAAAAAACATGTAATTCGATGTTGATTTGAGCTCAAAAAGATTTAATAATAATAAAAAAAGTTCAAGAACCAGATTATAAATTTTGAAAAAATACACTATTACAATCCATGTGAATCATATGAGGGTGAACAGTAAAAATAGCTAAGGCACGCAGTTTAGTGCATGTTTGTTTACGCGACTGCGATTGCTTTTAAAGCAAACCGCATCTTGTAAACGTTTGGTTAAGGAAAAAAAGCTACTTACTGTTCATGGATCCCACAGTAAATTGCGTGTGAAATGCATGGAGAAGAAAAGCACCTAATTGCTGCTTTCTTGCGTGGGTGAGAAGTTCAACCATGCTCCACTGTTCTGGCCGGACCGGGTCTGGTCCAACGCGCAAAATGCATTGAACCGGGTCCGACCCATTAAAATAAAAAAATTATTTTTTATTTTTTAATTGTGCTTTATTCGAAAAACGAGTGTTTAACATTATTCAATGACACTACATAAATTAGATGAATATCGCTTGATGACATAGTATTTGTAGAATTTGATCGCAATCCTAATTTTATTCTTGATTATATTTTACCTCATGTTATTGCGCGTTTAAGAAACCAAGAAAACTGTCAGATGTATTTTAGACGTGATGAAATTGTAGATAGTTTAATGGAATAATAAAAAATATTTTATATAAAGTATTATTTATTTCATGATGTAATAACAATATTTAAATCTATAATATTTAAATTAAAAACCATCAATATTAATATATATATATTTTTAAATTATTTTATAACCTCAATTTTAAAAGCATTCTTAACCAAACACATTAAACTACTTTTTATTTAACCTCAATTTCAACCACAGTTTTAAAAAAATATACATAAATATTAAATCAACCTCAATCTAAAATATTTTTTATAAAACAATTTTTTTTAAACTATTATCACAAAAATTACCATAAAAATTACCAAAATACCAATCAGACTGTAACTGTTAATAATTAATACGTGTTTGTAAAGCAAGCTATATATGTCTGACAGCAACCGCAACAAGCATTTCAAGGAATTCTAGAGAAAGGGGAAAGGGCAAAAGCCTAGGCCTCACACCCTCTAGTCTAATCGACGTCTACTAATCTCAATCTTTAATGGCAACATCTAACTGGAGCTATTACAATGCCTATTTCCATTTGAAAATCTATGATCTCGGAATAATTCATGGACGATCGAGATAGAATAGCCGTGACAAAAACGATTGTACCCGGCAATCTTCTAGCTAGATTTGATTTAGGGAGACAGGTATTATTGTTTTTTTCTTCTCATATTTAGTAACTTGAGCTAAAGTTTTGAAAATATTTGACGAAACGGATCATGGGTGAGGATTAATTTTTTGATATTTTTGTAACATGATTGAACGAAGTGGGATATGTTAAAATGGCATTTTCTCAGATTTCCCAGTGGCGAAAGACGTCAATAATCGTGTCTTGGACGAAAGTTTCCCATGGGACATGTAGAATCATGACAAGGGTAAGAAGTGTTTACTATTCCTGGACATATAAATTTAGCCCAACTTCTATTTTTAAAGCAAAGCTAACTATGAACAGTTTGTCAATAATGCTACGCTTATCTGGGCTCAACCACAAATGGACCAAGTCTATAATCTATGGTGAATAATTCAATTTATGGGCTGATTGATCATCACTCCTATAGGACCAAACCAACCCACAAAGGAAGAAAGGAGGATAGTTCGGTGAGGTCTGGTTCATTCTAAAGGCAAAGAGAAGGAAAATAAACACCCACCAGTTGCTGTTGCTGTTGTTGTTGTTTCTTTGTTGCTGCTAAACAATGGGGCTGCTTAGCATCATTAGAAAAATCAAGAGAAAAGAGAAAGAAATGCGCATCCTCATGGTGTATGTATCCATCCACTGTGCTGTCTCTGTCTCTGTCTCTGTATCTAATAAGTAGATGAATAATGGGTTTTTTTGGTTGAAGGGGACTTGATAATTCAGGGAAGACAACAATAGTTTTGAAGATAAATGGAGAAGACACCAGTGTTATTAGTCCTACTCTTGGATTCAATATCAAAACCATCTCTTATCAAAAGTAAGCAGCAAAGTTAGATCTTTCTTCCAGTTTCTTTCTTTCGTTTATTCCTCTTTCTTTGTGTGTATGTTGCTCTCGTTATTGTTAGAAATGGGTAGTAATGATTCTGTGTATTTGCTATTGTTTTGAACTGCCAATTTGACACGAGCCCATTTCAGATACAAGTGAAATATGAGAACTTGGGATCTTAACTGGCCTTGTTTTTTTATATGAATTTGTCGAAGAGTGATAAAATAAAGACAAACTGGAGATGTTTTAGTTTAGCATTGATTGATCAAAACTATCATTACTATAGTTCAACAGTTTCTCTTGCGACATTATGTATACTGACGATGTTGTAGTGTCTGCTGAGCTTCCCAAGATTGGAATTTTAAATCTTAGATGTTTGTTGTAATACGGAAGGTTGAAATGCTATATTTTTGTTTGATAGGTACACTTTAAATATATGGGATGTGGGGGGACAAAGAACCATAAGATCATACTGGAGGAACTACTTTGAGCAAACTGATGGCTTGGTCTGGGTGGTGGATAGTTCAGATCTTAGAAGGTTGGATGATTGCAAAATGGAGCTCGATAATCTTTTGAAGGAAGAGGTATTTGCCAGTTTTAAGTTTCTTTGATGTTATGTTTTGTTTGAAAACAATGGCCTTTATTTGTTTTTCTATTAATGCAATGTGTTTCTCATGTCTTGCTCTTGTTCTTTTTTTTTTTCACTCTTTTGTTCATTTGTTTTTTTCTTTTCTTATTCATCTGCTCTTTTCTTGTGAATCCTCTAATTTACTTGTTCATCTGTCAGAGGCTATCAGGAGCATCTCTACTAATATTTGCAAATAAGCAAGACATAAAAGGTGCTCTTACACCGGAGGAAATTGCTAAAGTAAGGTTTCTCACCGATCATATCTCCTTGTTTATGAGTCAGCATTGTTTTTTGTTCATATACAAAGCATTTGGTGTCCTTTTCCCTCGTGTATTTTTGCTTTTCTCAGTGCTGAAAGAAGTCAAATGTCATCCATGTCGTGTATTTCATACTGAACAATTGAAATGGACTCTTTTTTTTCAAAGTTGATTTAACTTTAGCACACAGTTGGCTGATGATATAAACATGGTTGTAGAGGTTACTGTAAAATCTCCCATGTGATGTGCCTTCCTTCCCGGACTTGTCTCTTGGTGGTTGAATGCGGGACATTTAGCTGGGGTTCCTCATAATATGTTTTCCATGCTGTTTGAAACTCAATTACTTTCTGGTCAGCTTTGCTTGCAAAAGTGCCCTTCAATTGTTTTCTTTTGTTAGAGGGGCATTTATGTGCACCTTGAGCCATCAAGCAGAATCAATCTACTTGATGGTTTTTGTCATTGAAGAATAGTTCTATTTGCGAAACTTATGCATCCATTTAGTATTTTGACGTTAGGGATCCACGCACATTAATGGGTTGAGCTCCTATTCTTTGTGTCAAGATATGGTAGAAACCATATTCATTTAATCTACATAATTAGCGGCACCTGATTTGCACTACTTTCACTTCTCCTGCATGGTGATGTTTTCATGGTGGTATATGTCCTTGCCCTTCACCTGTTTGAATTTCTGAAGTGGTTCTGTTATGCTTGTTCAGGTATTGAACCTAGAGAATATGGATAAAACCCGACACTGGAAAATTGTGGGCTGCAGTGCGTACACAGGTGAAGGGCTGCTTGAAGGATTTGATTGGTTGGTTCAGGACATTGCCTCGCGAATCTATATGCTTGACTAAGTACTCTGAAACATATTTACTCTGCCCAAGACATTCTTCAAATGTATTAGTGATTGTAAAATTGAGGGGTTTTTTTTGCTTTGCAAATTGCCTACTATGTGGATGCGTGTCTATGTACTTTTGGTTCAAATTTACCACTGCAGTCTTTACTGGCCAGTCCTTATGTTTGTTGTTTTGTGTAAGATGATATTCCTAATGCATTAATAGAAGCAAAAACTATCTTTTGATTTTGCAATGGCTGACTGACGGTATCGTGCGAACAGGCCCCATAGCATGTTTATATTTGCGCATGAATGAAGCACAAGCATCCATTTTCACACACTTTGGTTTATAAATATAACACTGATTGGATTATCATGGAGATGGATTGAGTTTCATGAGACTGAACACTACAGAAGTACTAACAGCAAGGACCCTGCATATTCAAGGATCAAGCAGGACTATTCACGGGCCATGCTTAATGGATTCATGAACATAAGTAACATCAAGAGCAAACATAGCAATAACTCAAAACCTATTTGCTGGCCTTTTGGTGGAATGACTCCAGGGGAATTGAATTTCAACACAATCAGAGTATAACTTATTTGTGTCGTGAGGAAATTCTACTGAAATTAATAGCTTATTAAAAGCATTGAATAACCATCATTTTCCAGCATCCGACGACAACAAATCCTCAAGAAAAAAGAGAGAGCTAAAAACCTTGCAAATCTAGCAACCAGCAAATTCTATTATTCTAAAACATCATAAATTGATTGAAACCTCTTCCAAACTACAAAATCCTTGCAATTTAATACCAAAAACAAACCCAGTTTGACCTACTGATGCATCAGAATCACACATCTCAGCCACGATCATTTTGACTTCTTTCCTTGTTTCTTCTTAATAACTTCATCAATATACATGATCCCTTTGCCTTTATAAACTTCAGGTGGCTTACAACTACGAACTGAAGCAGCAAACTGATGCACTCTTCCCTTATCAATTCCAGTACAGCAAACCACATTGTTCTTGAAACAAAACACCCGGACTGCAGGCGGCACAGTTAGTTCGACTTCATGACTGTAACCCAGTTTGAGAAATAACAAACGGCCTTCTGCTTCTGCTCGCGCTTTGTAACCAACACCTACAATTTTGAGAAATCGAAAGAACTTGGCTTCCATTGCGAAGTGATATCACTTGAAAGCTTTCCTGGGATAAAAAAAAAGGAAAAAAAAAAAATCACAGTCAAGCATTTTATCAAACAGTTGGTGAGCAATATGATACAGAAATAGATTACGCCAATGCCCCAACAGGGGCTTTTCGGGTTTGTGATTTTGACTAAGAGAATGAAAGTCTAATTAAAGGGTTCTTGAAATTTTCATTTTTTCCCATGGTTTCTTAGTGACCAGATAGAACAGAAGGAATAAATTTTCCAATAAGTTTGTAAAACGCACAGATCACTCTCCAAAGAGAAATACTACAATTCCTATGAAAATCATAGAAGAAAGGAATCATCGTATTCTTACGTGAATTTGAAAATGGATCGTACCTGCAAGTAAAAATGGGAAGTTGATGACAGGTTTGCTTCACTGGAGAAATGGCATGTGCTGCTGCTGCCGCTCTATTTCCGTAGCTAGGATGTGTTTGGCAACGCCAGCGAGCGCAGGCAGTAAAGCTATTATGCTTTTTGGGTGCGCCAACTTCTGTTTAAGCCCACAATTCCTAAAATATTATCTTTAACTTTCATAATTTTCTCAATTAGTCCTTAGAGTTTCGTAGAAGTTCCATTTAGACCCAATTTGTTTGTGATATGGAAAATGCTTTTCACATTTTCTCATGTTTTGTGAGTTCTTGAAAAAATAAGTTGATTGAAAGAGTGTTCCTTGTAAAGGAAAGCATATAAGGTTTTGAATTTTGAGAGGGGAAATTGTTTATTTTATTGGAATTATTAACTTACAATATTAATGAAAAAAAATGTAATGCTGAAGTGATAATTATGGATTTATTTATAATGAATCACTGCTAAAGTGTATGTATTCATCTCTGAATAATTTCAGTTATAAATCATTGTCATATTAAAAGATGGGGTTTGTTTTTTCTCCTAATTTTGTCGAATTTTGTTGAAAGTTTAAGACTTTGAAACTCAGTTGGTGTTCAAGTGAATTGGGGCTTCGATTTTCACCAAGAATACATTCCTAAATTTGGGACTTTGAAATTTAGCGAGTTGATGGTGCATTCCTAAATTTCTTTGGTTTCGATAGAACTGCTGCTGTTTGTAGAATCAAAGCCCTTCGAAGAGTCTGTGGATGGCTTGAAAGGACAACTGTAGAGGACATGGACATAGCTGTCCGTGCACATCTGAATGGTTGGAAATTCATATTTCTTAACGATGTGATGTTACTCTTGTGCTCTCATCAGAAAACACAGAATCTGTTTTAGGCATTGGATTTGTCTAATACCCAGTTCATCTTTAATTAATCACCTGGATCCGTTGTTTTACTAGCTTGCCTGCTCTGATCATTCTACTTGGATGAAAATAGTGCTTGTGCAAATCGTTGTTTTACTAGCTTGCCTGTTCTGATCATTCTACTTGGATGAAAATAGTGCTTGTGCAAATCAACACACAATGATTCTGTTACAACTTCAAGAAATGAAGCAAAGGAGCAAAATGTCGGGAAAGCAAAGGTGTTAGAAATATAGCTGACAAATTCTTCCTCTTTCCTTCTCATTTCGAACAACTTTCACTCTCATTTATCCTCTAGATACTAAAACTTGAGGAAAATAAAGTTCCATAACCACATCGTACACTTTGCAAACTATAGGGATCAAAATGAAAAAAAGTAAAAAATGAACCATGTTTTATGAGTGCGTGGACCGTGAATGGTGTATGATGAAATGCAATTCTGCTCAAGTATTTTTGTATAATGAATAATAATAAGAAGAAAATGATGTTCATTTATATTGCACAAAAATAGATCCTGTTCATTATCTACAAACTATATTAGATTCTAGGATAATCTAAACAGAAATGGATTTTTAAAAAAAAATTAGAAGCATCGAATTATCAAATTTGCTGCTTTTGAGTCGCACACCAGGTAAATGTAACCTGTCAATGCCAGAAAATGTCAACACCCTTCTCATTCAATATTCACAAAGAAATGAAAAAAAAAAGACTGTTAGATTGTACTGATAAAAAGTGTTGTATAGAAATTAGAAACATCGGTGCAAACAATCTGGAGAAATGTAAGAATCAACCAGCTGTAGGAATAAAAAAGAAATGATAAAGAAACTTCAAAAATCTTGCAACTTGAATATCTGTAAGATTCATGATCACCAAGGATCACTAGAAAAGATAAAAAAAAATGTGAATGCAATAAAGAATCTTGTATGCATCTTTTTGTTTGCAGGACAGTATAGTTCTCCGTCGTCAGCATGTTTAGTTTTGAAGAGTAAAAAGACTTGAGCCATGGACTGAATAGAATTCAAGCGATATCAAGCCTGCAGATTCAAATGGAAAGTAAGCGGTAAGCCTAGGAATTTCAAGAGATGGTTCAGAATACCCAACAATTGTGGATTCATCCACAGTTCTCACTTCGAGTTATTTTGCAGCTACAAGGTTATCCTTGATGAGTTTTTCGGTTAATGCTTTTGAAAGCCCCCACACTGTATCTGTGCTCCCTACCTGCAAAATACATCACTGATGTTTTCATCAGAAGAATCAGACGGAGGGAAGGAGTTAAATCCTTGTATTCTAGGAAACCAAAGTATCAACTGCTTGTATATTGTAACACAGCAACCATGTTCACTTCAGCCGCTTAAGCCCATACAAAAGAACAAAAACCATTGAGGTGGTCTTTGCTGATGCAATTTTAAGCTTCAATGCCATTCAGATTTGAGTGGAAAAGGGTAGACACGACCTACTCAAAGAACATACAAGACACGGTGTGGTTATATAAATCCTAAAGCAGATAGTTGATAAATGAAGCTCCATTGAATTGTGCACTTATAAGGAGGACCCAAGTAAAGCATAAGTAAGAATATTAAAAGAAAACTCAGCACTTGACATGAAGAAGGCTGTAAAATGAAGATAAGGACCCTAGCAATGGCCACATGTTGGGGCATAATGTGGGCACCTGAAGAGCTAAATACCCTGGCTAACTGAGTTTGTCAGCCATGCAAAGAGTAGAATAACTAACCCAGTGTCAAAGAGAAAGGGAGGGGGAGAGGGAGAGGGGTAGGGAGAGCTCACCACTGCTTCAACAAATGGTGATGTCAATGGATGTTCCAGTGTCAAACCCCCAGCAACATGGAGTGTACTTCCCTCCTCAATCTAAGGCACATCTCATCATTAACAGAGAAATTAAAAACACTGTGTGGCCGAGAAAATAGCTTCAGAAACAAAATCCAATAAAGAATATGCATTTACAAAATTTACCACGCTATCAATGATCTCAGCAGGTATCTCATGGAAATAAACCTGCATAAGTGAACTAGATTATTCTTTCAAAACTCAATGTCATTGAATTGTAAAGACTTCAAGAGCTTTCAGATAAAGTTCTTTTTACATCAAGTAAATATTTAATACAGCTTTTCGGGACAAATTCCCAGAAATAGGCGATAAAAAGATATATGTTCATGGTCTGCTGCTTTTATCTCAGGAGCACTGAACCATCTGAAATATTCCTAGAAATAGTAACAGCTCAAATGGGAAATTTTTTGCCTGTGCATGTAAATATAACTGTTACCATCTCATCTATATAAAATAGTTAAGATTACCATATCATAATCTCCATCCAGAAAGATGGAGAAAACAATCAACATATATATAGAGAACAACCATTACACTCTCCTACATGTTACAGTGGATGTATAGAGGCTGATAAATAATTGATCTGGAAACCTTGTTGCATCTATGCACCTTTTTTCTCATCAAGTTGTTCATACGGGAATGGACATTAGAGGAGAGTAATTCAGTGGGCTCAGATGATAGCAAAACTCTTTCTTGAATTTAAAGCAATACTCTGCCATTTTGAATGAACAATATGCCTACAGGATTATGCGGGCTAGGAACCATTTGAATGTCACTATCCAGTAAAATCTAAGCTAAATACAAGTACAAGTAAGCTGTACCTCAGCTTTTTCCCATGCTCCTTTTCGTATTCCAGTAGTAAGGTTACTTACAACCACAGATCCTATGACTGCTGCATGACCACCGGAGTAGCCTGCAATAGTGCAACTACTAGTCATATTTGACCACTAAAACAAGTTGAGCTTTATAAACAGTAGAGGACATGAGTGAACCCAATTAAGTAAACCTTTGATAAACTCCCGTGCTTCTTCCTTGCTATTTGGCTTTTCTCTAACCATCCCATTACTCACCACCACCTAAAAAATCAATGAGACGTGGCAGTAAGATAAAACTCCACAAGGAATGTCAAAAGTGGGACAGGGCCTTTAATACAGAAGCAATCACAGGAGAACTATATGAAGCAATAAATAGATTCACAGGACACAAATTTAAAATAGGTAGAGGTTGTAATTAAGAATAGTGAGCTGGAATAAAAGCATACTGTGTCTGCAGTAATTAACAATGTTGCCTGAGCATCCTCTTCCACATGACCTTCAATTCGAAGCCTTTCTATGATGGCGTTTGCCTAGGGAATAAAATTAAATAAATATGGCAGTTCAACAATACAACCATGAACCATGAAAGAACAGTCAGTAATATGCACAGTTGCCAGTCAATACTACCATTTTCAAATTTCAATTCACATAGTTCCATTACAAAAAGAAAGCCCACAAAGACAAAAAAAGCAAACTTTACATTATTAGTGAAACAGAACGACTCAGTTATGCCCCAGTTAGCAATCCATCACAAAACCAAAATTTGTGCAAGGACAAATGCAGGAAGCCCACATTGAGAAAACCTCAGCAATGAGTTATAAAGCCCATTCAAAGCAATAAAATAACATTTGAGACATCCAAGCATATAAAAGGTATAACAGGTGTAAAAGTTATACCTTTGCCTCAGCTAGAGCCATCACCAATTCCTCTGGCTTATCTTTTCTTATACTTTTTTCATCTATATCTGCGGTCTAAACCGATATCACATTAACGACACAAAAAGAACATAAAACCCATAATTGAAAACTAACATTCTCAACAAATAAATAAATAAAAAGCACAAGAGAATGCAGCTTAAGAATATACCACAACAGTAAATTCATATCCCATCTCATTGAGAATTTGCCGCCGAGCCAAAGATGATGAACCCAATATTATCTGCCATTGAAATATCACAACTACCCATCAATAATCATTTCCCTTTTTCTTTTGTTCTTTTAATTATAGCACCATGAAAGTTTTCAACTTTGAAACTAATGTCACACTCCATGAAACTTCTTCTTGTTGAATTTTCACAACAACCCATCAATATTTTTCCATTGTAAATTACAATAGCAAGAAAGTTTTCAACTTTGGAACTAATAGAGATACCGTACTAATAAAAGAACTGCTTTTCATTGCAGTTCCTTATTCCTAACTGTAAGAACACCATTTCCAATTATTTTGGAGGCTGTATAATTCCTTCACATGGACAAAACATGTTTATATTTTAAACCCAAGTTAATGTTCTTTAAGGATTCTCCAACAAGAAAATTATTAACTTGAGGTTTTCAAAACTCCTTTGTTAAAACACGCAATTTACTTTTCAATTGCTTCATGAGTATATTTTTGATAGAATGAAGCTAAAGAAGAAAAGAAAGGAGAAAGGAAAAAAATGCAGCAATAGAGACAGAGTCCCAAGGAACTAACCTTAAAGGAGGAATTACAAGTCGTCATCTTTCCCTCTATCTCCTTTTCAAGCTCCATTTTTTAAGAGATGCTGCGTTGCCCGGAGAGGTGCGAATGGTAGAATTTCTTTCAGCATGTTTTGTTTGTCCAGGTAGGTGCCAAGTGAGCATAGGTTTTTTCGGCTTAACTATTTTTTAGCCACTATAGATTCATAAATATTTTATTTTGGGCCTCATATTTTAGAATCTTTAACATCAACTTTAATTAAAATGTTTGTTGTTGGTCTCTGCGATCTGTGTATTTTGTGATCAATCATGTTTTTTTTTTAAATATTTTTTTTTAAAATTATTTATTTTTATATAAACACATCCAAACTATAAAAAAAACACATAAAAAAAACAACTTAATTGTTTTTTCAAGTAAAATACACTAAAAAAACAAAAACTACAGCAGACAATCGCCAATAGAATATCCATTTTCTCCCTATTTATTTTGTTCTTTGACTTTCATGTTTTTCTCTTTGACTTTTCTTCGAAATCTCCATACATGGAATAATATCCATCAATGACGTTTAGAAACTTTTTTTTTTTTAAAAAAAAAATTGGCCCTCCTTTAGCTTTTATTAACTATTTAACAAACATATGCCAAATTAAAGATTTTCATGTTTTTCTCTTTACATTTTCTTCAAGATCTCCAGAATAAGTTTTTCTAGATTTTAGCTGGATTGACATTGAAAAATGGGTCCTCCAGGCCAAATTTTAAGAATGGGCCCTCCCTCCATAACCCTTTTATTAACTATTTAACAAACAGAGCCCAAGTCAAACATTTCCAAGTTTTGAGCTAGATTCACATTGAAAATTTTTGAACTATACGAACATGCAACATTGCTTAATGCATGGGGGTGAAAACATAGTGTTTTTTTTTATCCCTCTTTGATAAACAATAATCATGGAGTGCACGTATTTCTTCTCTCACATTTATTAGCACAGATAAAAATTTCGTGTGCATATATTTAGAAGAAAAAATTGTAAATATTTAGAAGGAAATAACTAAGAGATACAGTAGGTATTCTATAAATGTTGGAAAAAGAATTTATTGGAAGTACAAAAAACTAGCCACCGAAGATTATTCAAACATCATTGATGACTTAATTATTCCTACTTTCTCTATGAATTTTCTTTTTCTAGCTTTGCCAGTATTTGTTGGAATCTTTTTGATTGTTGAGGGCCCTTTTGATTCTGAATTGAAATGCTTGTGATTTGTTGTTGAATCTGTCAAATCTATATGCTGAGCCAGAGAGAATGCATCTTTCACATATTGATGACTAGTTAAGGAGAAAAGAAAATTATTCAAACATCATTGATGACTTATTCCCTACTTTCTCTATGAGTTTTCTTTTTCTAGCTTTGCCAGTATTTGTTGGAATCTTTTTGATTGTCGAGGGCCCTTTTGATTCTGAATTGAAATGCTTGTGATTTATTATTGAATCTGTCAAATCTATATGCTGAGCCAGAGAGAATGCATCTTTCACATATTGATGACTAGTTAAGGAGAAAAGAAAATCAATACAAAGGAGAAAATGCTAATGTTTCATCTTTGGTACATATATATATGTTTAGAATTTATTATACTTGAAAGGAAAAAAGTTTAAGGGTGATGATGAATCAAGGAAAAATTGCCGTCTCTACAGCTGAGACCATTCTTCATTAGAGCTTCAGTTGCTGCAGCCTGCAGAAGAGAGGGTCAAGTAAGGAAACAGGAAAAAACTGAAATCAGCTTCCATTTCACTGTTCATGGTACATTATGTATTGAAAAGATCAACCATTACATTTAGTGTAACCAGTTTTCGTATCAATCGAGATTCCTTCATTATAACATTTTGTTATGTTTTACAAAATGGCATGATAATCTAAAAAAGATCGGCTTTTATGCTGCTTAGAATTCATTGTTTATCAGATTGTGAATCTAATAGATCAATCAATGCACAAAAGAATAATGCTTTGTTGGGCTAAACATTTAACAATCTGTTGGTCCATTCTCTCTATTAATGATTAAGGAACTAGATATATATGTGTGTGTGTGTGTGTGTGTGTGTTACCTATCCCCTTCATTAATTGCTCATGTTGCTGTTTTCCTTGATGCTTTCTTCATGATTCTTGTAATTTGGCAGTGGCACTTGGTCTGACTCGATTCTCTTGATATCGTCTAGAAGGATCTCATACTGCTTCTTCACTTCCTCTTCGGTTGTTTCTCCGACAAAACTGGCTATGTTTCGCCAACGATCTGGGCTATCCTTGTCATATATAGCAAGAGCATTTTCGAACAACTTGTTTTTCTGTTCTGACCAATTTGAGTTAGGCTGTGGGAAAGAACTGGATCCCATTTCTCTTGCCGAGATAAGAGCGAAAACGGTGAAGCTAAGTTTTATAGTCTTGGGAATAAGATCGAGAATGTGATATATAGAGGATCAAATTTGAGTATGAAAACTAGAAAATGGAAGAAAAGCCGACTGCTAGACAGGACTAGTGTGAAAATTCAGTAGGGTAGAAGCATGGAATGTGTGAATCATGAAAGAAGACTGAAGTGAAGTGACTGGTGAGAAATTTAGGAAGTTGCAATGCAAGCCACGCTTAAATCTGAAACACTGTAGTTGACACTTGACATAAGTGACTGGTTACTATCTCAAAACGAGAACAAACGTAGACGGTTAAGACAGATTGAACATTATATCCTATTTTTTTAAAAGGATATAAATTCACTTCAGAGATAAATTTATTTTATATATGTCTTTGTGTCTCTGATTCTGTCATGTAATACTAACCAAACCTAACTTGCAAAACTACAAATTATGTAACGGAAAAACACCTCATAGTAGTAGAGTCTTGAGATCGGTGTTTTTGAGTTCGAGGATCATCACTTGATGCTATTTTGGAGGTGTTTACAATATTATTTGCAAGTACTATGTTTCATGCTTGTCTATTTAATAAGCATGTGGGCTTTCATTAGCAGGAAATTCGCTCCACAATCTTGAAAGAAACGAGACCCACTTCCCTGATCTGGATATTCAAATTATTTGTCATTTAGAAATCAGAACCAGTAATGCTCTCAGAAAATTGCAAACCAGCATTAGTCAACAGTATCTGGCCCCTAGTTAACCGGTCCCGTAAGGTAGAGCACAAAGCTGATTCTGTTCTGTTCTCTTTGATGAAAAATCTATGGTCTTAGAACGAAAGGAAAAATGGAAAAAGACCCTTCGCAAAGATTCAGAAGGTGATCTAACGGATACAGGCAGTTTGCATTTCTTTTACTTCCCAAGTGCCCTAGCTAGTTTTTTAGCAAGCCAGTTGAGCTATATTTTAGCTACATGTTGCAGTGCCTAGAATAAGAAACTAAATATACTAAAACTACATCATTTAATAGTATTAAACCTCAGTTTTCATTATTGGCAAAGATCCATAATTGCTGGTGATGTTTGTTAAGTCAAGATCTTATGCTGATTTAAAATATATAGAGAAGAAAGGCCAGTGCTTACTTTAGGCCAACTTGTTAGCACTTTTATGTTGGTAACATCCTCGACTCCTAAGCAAAGGCAAAGGTTTCATGGCGCAAGGGGGTATCGTAGGCAGAGATGTAGTAATTTCGTAATTCTTGCAGAAATTTTTGGCATGTTTGGCATTGGAAATCAAGTTGCTTCCTTGAGATTGACTGACTGACTTAGAACTGTACGTAGGTTTGTCAAACTGTGATGCACATGATTTTTGGACAAGCAAACACTTGAAAAAGGTGGGTTTTCTGTCTGCCAACCCATGGAAATGTTGGTAATAGAGAGAAAACACATGTCTGAATTTCTTACTGTAACATCATGTCCCTCTTCCGAACTAGAAATGATTATGCTGACAACGCCGCATGATTATCAATTATCATGAGCTCCTGGTCTTATGAAAGCATTTTTACTACACTATTACACGGCACATTTTTCTTAGAGGATCATTTTCCCTTTCTGTATCCGAATTCAGCATGTTCCTGACTCTTTCGTTTTTTCTCCCTTGTGGTATTATCTTTAGCTTTCAAATAAAATCGCTTGAGAAATCAATTTCATATGCTAGGAAAGAATGCATCCATGACTAATTTTAAAGCAGAAAGGAGAGTTAACACAACAGATAAAATGTTTAATGCTGCTTCTTTGGTACATATATAGGATAGAAGTCATCACATTTAAGAGAGTAAAAAAATGACGACTCAAAACTTCAAGGAAAATAGCCGTCTCTATTGTTGATATCCTTCTCCACTAGAACTTTAGTTACTGCAGCCTGCAGAAGAGAGGGCCAAGTAAGGAAACATTAGCAACATAATCAAATCATTTCATTCTTTCAACATACCAATCACTACCTCAAAATTATCAAATAGCAATGACATTAGCATTAGAATATATTCCGTTGGTAATTTTCAATAAAAATAGTGACAGATAAAATCGGTGGGGGAATTCCCAACATAATTATAGAAGAAAAACACTTCATCGTTGAATTATCGATGGAAATACAGCTTATACACCGATGGAATATTCCTTTGGTGTAAATCAATTTTCTAGTTGTGAACTACATTCAATAATGTTTTTCCAAATTTATAATAGCACAAAAATGAGATTTTTTTTATACTAGAGAATTCACGACAAGTTAGTGAATCTAAATTAATCAATCCATATAAGAACTATGCTTTCCTGGACTCAACATTCAGCAAATCTCTGTCCATTCTTCGGATTGATGATTAAGGTACCGATCATGTGTTAGTATTACCTCTCCTCTTCATTACCGATGATGTTTTCCTTGCTGCTTCCTTCGTTCTTGTAAATCGGTAGCGGGACTTTGTCCGACTCAATGCTCTTTATATCATCAAGAAGGATCTCGTATTGCTGCTTTACTTCATCCTCGGTTGTTCCTTTGACAATCTTGGCTATTTTCCCCCAACGATCCGGAGTGTCCTTATCATATATCGCAAGAGCATTTTCGAACAACTTGTTTTGTTCGGCTGACCAATTTGTGCTGGGCTGCGGGAAAGAACTTGATGCCATATCTCCCATAGAGATTTTAGAGAGGGTGGAGGATGCTTAAATGGCGAAACAAGTTTATGTCTGTCGGAAATAAGACAATATTGTAATTCAGGATGTCAAATTTGAGTATGAAAACAAGAGAATGGAAAGATAGCAGAAAGGCATGGTCTTCCAAAGAGATTCAATACAGTACAAAGCACGAAATGTGAGCCAAGGAAAGGCGAGCATAGGAAGTTGCGATGCAAGTGTTTAAGCCCGATCAGCACGGTGTGAGGGATGATTTGCTAGTTGGCAAATGCATATTGAAAATTTGCTAAAGTACACATTATTTAATGGAAAAGTACCTCAGAGCAGCAGTGTCGAGATAAGTTTTTCGGAGGATCACTTGATGATATTTGGATGTGATAATGATACCCTTTGCAAGTACGATGTCTGTTTATTTTATGAGCATGTGGGATTTTATTAACAGGAAATTCACCTACCATTCTTGAAAGAAATAAACCCACTGGATACAAATATTCAAATGATTTATCATTTGGTGCCAGTATTGCTCACGGGAAATAAAAAGCCTCTTTGATAATCAACCTCGGTGACGCAGGCAGGCGAGCCATCTGATTTGATAATTTTAAACAGCTGAATCTGCTACAAGTTTATCATGCAAGAAGCCTAGTATGCTCGTTTATAAATCAATGGAACAAAGCTAAATTTAAAAAGAGATTTGTTCATGTCAAATGAACAACCTAATAAGAAAAGTCTATAACTTTTGTTCTGATATTATATTTTAATAGATGATTTTACATGCATGTTAGATCTAACCATAACAAATTGAGCTTCAAAAAAACCCTTAAATAAAACTTGAAAGATGTCAATTTCGTTAGTTTTCTTTTTCTTTTTGAATTTTTAACTTTATTTTAGATTTTATTTCGCTTTTCTATTTGGTTTAAGATTCTAATTTTCTTCTTATAAAAGTTTGTTTCTTGCCCTATATATAATATGCAGTAGTAATAAAGAGTGTAAATCCGCCAATTCTATTTTTCTCTGTGATTGCTGTTTTCTTGTGTTGTTTTTCACCTACTTAGTAGAATCTGTGGTCTGATCTCATATAACCCATCTCAGAAGTTAAGAGGATAAATCCAATTGTGTCCTCTTGATGAAAAATGGACTGTCTGATCTAGTTTCAGTCCCGAAACCCCCCAGATTCATGGTGGTGATCAAACTGAACTGACACTAACAGTTTGCCTTGCCGGTCCTCTCTTCTTCCAAAGTGACCTAACTTGATTTTATATATATGGTCCGAAATCAAGTGTTCATTATTGCCGAACATTTACAATTTTATATACTGCTAAACTGGTTTTTGAAATCTTTTGCTGATTACAAACTGATACGAGAGGCCATTACTTTAAGCCAACTTGTTATTAATCTGATGAGAATAATTTTGGTCTTGACTCCTAGGCAAAGGCAAAGGTTTCATAGGTGGGGGGGTAATCTAGGCTGAGCTGGAGTTGTTCATATGTGTTGAAATTTCTGGCATGCTTTGGTCTCACTGACATTGAAAATCAAGGTGGATCTTAGAGATTACTTGATTAACTTAAAATAATGTAGCTTTAGGAACTGTGATCATCATATTTTATTGAAAAAACACACCCTTAAAACTATAATCTCATGTGGGGTCTGCAGTCTGCCTGCTTCGCTTTTCTTTGTCCACCTCTAATCTCCAATAGCAGGTTGCGAAGATGCTGGCATTTGAAAAACACCGTGTCTGAGTTTTGACTAAGAACACAGGTCTAAAAGTGATCATGCCTCGAAGAATTTTACAATGCCTCGTGTTTATCATGAGCTTTACCTTTTAGTTCAAGTTTTAACACCTTTTTTTGGCCCATTTAATTTTATTATCCCATGCGGTAGCATATTTAAACTTAAATAATTAATCTCTCCTTTTCAATCTTCTCAACACTTGATTGATTGTGGCCGGCTACCACATTCAAGCATCTTTCTTTTAGCTTTGATCTCTGCCTACCCCGACACCAATAAAAAGTTATAGATGATGTACAAAATTATTCAAGAAGTTTAGTAATAAGATTTATGTGTTAAATAATCAGTTAATTTTTTAATTTTAACAATTTGATCTATTTTTTCTAGCTAAAAAGTTTGTTAGTTGGTGTCTGATGCATGATAAGCCAAGGTGGTTAGTAACTGATATCTATAAAAGATTATTTTTGATAGATATAGAAACTCTCGGATCCTTAAGTAAATATTTTTGTAGAGAAAAAAAATGTAATGATATTTTGAAGAATTCGTGGAGTATTTATAACTCATGAGTTTTATCTTTTTTATGAAGAAAAGAGATTAAAAAGTCATTTTAACTTTGTGATATTTTGAGTTATATTCTATTTAAAATAATATATATTAAAATAATATAAAATATCAAGAGATCCACATAAAATCTTATCTTGAAAGAATTTTTAATAAAGTATTGGACTTGGACGAGTTTCATCAGCATGTTAAAAGTGAAAAATAAATTCAGACATGCTATCTAAATCCAAATACATTAAGCTCGGGCATGCTAGGGCGTGTGCTTACGAGAGTACCTAAGAGTGCTGGGTAGTTTGCCCTCCTTGGGCTCAGGCATTCCTCTTGGCCAGCTGTAGCCTGGACCCATGTGGTTATGGAAAAGTTTTTTGAGCTTTTATAAGGAATTTTGAGCTAATTAAATTTGAGTTTATATGTTATCTGTATGTATGTAAACCTATCTATGACTTAATTATGGCATACAGCAAAGTACTTTAGTTGTTCAAGGTAAATGCTTTCCTCATGCTATGTATTTTCATTTCAGCTTAAATATGATTCCTAGAGAGGCCACTGACCAGGAATTTGCATGCTTAACTGGTCAGACAAAAAATACTGTCAGCTGTTAGAAGAAGGTCCTCAACATACCTACATAAATTGCTCCTTTTTTCCTCTTTTCTTTTCTCTCCAAATAAACTGTTTAACTGCTGAGAAAATTAAGTAACACTTCTGCATCAGTATATAAACTCTGACATAAAACTACGTAAATGAAGTTTGCTGTACACTCGAGAAGCAACTATAGACAGAAATACAACAAAAAGACTTTCAAGCTCTCTCCATGGAAAGCATGATCGGCCAATTTGCGCAGATTAATCCATTTTCCATCCCTAGTTGCCACAAGTCCGTCCCCAAAGAGTTTCTTTGAATAAAAGATGGCAGCTCAGACTTGAGGTAATTTCCATCTTTATTGTTCGATATCTCTTTAACCTGTTCAGGTTCAGCGACTTCCAATTGTGCTCCACTGCCTTTCCACCAAAAGAAATCCTTCCCTGCACCAAAATATGGTAGAGATAAAATTAAACATGAGGTTGAACTCGAGGGAATGGTTGATGGCATAATTCCATGGGCTTGCTCATGGCCTCTTTTGTCAAGTCGAGGACCTCTTTCAAGTTTCCATGAAGGAATCTGCAGTAAGAAGGGCCTTCAACTCCTTGTGAGTACTGCAAGGCAGACTGTGCGTAAATTGGAGTCTGTTAAGGAACTTGATGAGAATCAAAATTAAGCATAGGCATACACAACTTGAAAGGAACATTATCGTGGTTCCCATGGTCACCACGGCCACGCTTCATTGAGTATGCACAGGGTTAGAAAATCTTCTTCTTTTAGCTATATAACTTTCAATAAGGGTTTTTTTTATATATAAAGAAGAGGATTTAGACTATTTAGCTTGTTTTTTACTAGAATTATTCACATTCAGAGTTTATTAAATCAGAATTTTCCCAACAATTTAAGCATAATTTTAAGGTTTGTGAAACTCTAGTTTTATCTTTTTTAATATAAACCATGTCAATTGATATTAAAGCAGACTAACATACTTGATGAATGGAAATTGACATTGACAAATATCATCCCATCTCGCGATGCAAATCAAAGAGTGGAGGCCGTTAAGATCATACTGTGAGGGCTCAACATAGTGTAAAGAACCAGAGAATTGATTGGATGAAGTTTTTGGTAGTAAACTTAAGTACAAACATGGATCATGATGAAGAAGGATATGACTAAAGACTTACCTCTAGGCAGACAAAACCCAAGTCTGTTCCAATAATCCAATATAGACAACTTCTCTATTATTTAATAGAATTATTAACCGATTTAGTAGGTAGCCAGTGGTAAGAGATTATGACCAAGAAATTTGGTTTCCCTTTGATTTTAAGTTTGAGCTTTATAGTTGCTAATATAATGGCCACTAGAGGTTTACATGGTCGTTAACTTCAGGGCTCGTGGGATTAGTCGAGGTACGCGTAAGCTGGCCCGGACACCCACGTTAAAAAAAAAATAGAATTATTGACATTTAGAGTTTATTAAGTAATAATTCTCTCTACAATATAATTAGCTATAATTTTTAAGATTTGTGTGAAATTTCAGTTTCTTCTTTTTTATCATGCACTATTTAATCAGTATCAAAGCAGGTTGGTTTGTTCAATGAACATAAACATTAGCAACATCATCCTACCCAGTGATATGGATCAACTAAGTAAAGGTGATTTAGGGCACTATATATTCGAGCTAAAAAGTTAGTGCAGAGAATTTAGTCATAAAAATTTGATAATTGGAGTGTTTAGTAGAGACTTAATTGAGGACTAGATCAACTATTAATGGAATGTGCATATAGGGATCATAATGAGGAGAGAGACTTGCACAAAGTCTTACCTTATGTTAGACAAAACCTAGAGATTGCTAAGAACAGAGTAAAAGTTGGAAAAAAACAATAACCGGTGAAGTCATTACCTGCGTAGTTAAAATTTGAGTCATAATTGATTGTTTTCTTGTGAGGATCGAGCCCTGTGATTATTAATATAATAATTAATGAAGATTTATATGATCGTTAACTTTAGAGTCCGTATAATTAATCGTGATGCGTGTTAATCGTAGTGCACACAAACTGATTTGGACATCCATATTAATAATTAAAAAAAAAAATTTAGTCATAATTTTTGTATAGAGACCGATAATTGTTGCGATGTTAAAGTAAAACACGCTTCCTAGCCTAGTTGAATTTTCTTGAAAATCATATTATTCTTGATTAGCCAAATACTCTAAGCAACACCAAAAGAGAGAATATTTCGCGCTTTCCTTTGAAATTTGCTCTTAGCCATTATATACCATTTGAAAAATAGCTCATCGAAAGTCTTCGGGACGCACCAGAGATACCCCACTAAAAGATGAATTTTGATTAAAAATTTCAAGCAAACTTGCACTGAAGTAACAAATCGTCTGGAGTCTTTGCAAAAAAAAAAGGATAACAAGATTGATCAACGGGAATTAACAGTCTGCTAAAAAGAAAGGATCTTGTATATAATCTATTTTGCACAGCTAACCATAAAAATGTCTGAATCTTTAGGGGAGCTGCAGAATCCCAGATGTTTGGTGTAAAAGAGCAAGTTCCATGATAATCCAATCCATCAATTAGTGTATTGCAAGATTTAACTGAAAATTTCCCATCTCTTTCAATATTGATCCAGATTTTAGCATCTGGTTTCCATTGAAGCAACTGAATCTCGTTTAGAAAGCCTTGCAGTGAAAAAACTTGATGAAGCTAAAAAGCCCTTAAAATTCTCTTGTACAACCCAACTGCCAAGTCCAGAATCCATTATACCATGAGCCCATGTTCGAAATTGTCACTAGCTTCCCAGCAGACAATCTGTACAGTCTCAAATGTCTATGTTTCAGC
>Ga0307517_10003985_pt1 | contig 22866 bp, 24 predicted proteins | sample 23_EM_MG_FD_194515 | JGI IMG/M metagenome (GOLD analysis project Ga0307517, IMG submission 194515) | Populus trichocarpa ectomycorrhiza microbial communities from riparian zone in the Pacific Northwest, United States - 23_EM | ecosystem: Host-associated > Plants > Roots > Unclassified | place...
ACTATACTTTATTACTTTACCTTTATCAAACAATTACCAACGAGCCTTCCTGACTATTAATCCGTTGTCTCGAATATCCTTGGCCTAGTTAGCTCGGAATCCTACCGTGTTAACTACCCCGTAACAATCAATACTTTGCACACACTACTGCAATGTGACCCTCCACGACACCAAACATGATTCTACTAAATAATAATCCACTCATATTAGTTCAATTCACACTTATCTGCCCCAGCCATGGAGGCTGTCACCTACCCAAAAGAGTAGTACAGGCTGGTTCCGCCCCTGGACCCAGCTACTCCAAGATCAAAGAATGGTTTTCACAGTCGTTCAGAGAACAGGATGATGTATGGTATAGGTGAGTTCATTATCTTGAATCTGAAATTCAAGACAAATACAGGCATATTTTCACTTAGACAATTGGGTATCACTTCCTAATTTCTTTTGATTATTTCTAATTCCTAACCCTTATACAAATAAAGCTCTAGCAAGACAGAACTGAAAAAATCAAGTTAGAGGAAAATTTTAATATCAGAGGTGCAGATGGTAACTTGAAATAATCACTATCCTTATTATTGCTGCTTTCACTATAGTTTTTGGTTTTACTGCAATCTAATAATATGAACCAACAGAAAGAACTAGTATATACTAGGCAGTTAGTTTAGAAAAACGCATGTAGATGAAAGGAGAGGGAAAACAAGCGTGAATTGATTGTCTTGCAAAAATGGAAGAATTGAAGAGAGTTTTCCAATCTGGATCTAAAAAGAGGAGTCATCTGCGCTATAACATCTTCTTTTATGTAAAGATTGTATATAATGAGTTGTCCCAATACATATAATATAGCAATAATAGGAAAATTATTGTACGTACTAAGAACTATGGGGAAAATTTACTTGCCACAATTATAATGATTCTCAGAGTCAAAGGGGGCTGGCTTGATGGTGTCTAGTGCTAGTGGGAGGAGGTGGGAAGGGAGAAGGTAAAGGAGGAGGTGGAGTAGACCATAGGGGGGTTATGAATTTGCTCTTTAGACTTTGGGGGTATGGCAGTATTTCATACAACTATGCAATAATAAGGTAACACTATATGATAATGGGTTGATTGTTTCATATCTCATAATTGTAAGGTTATATGATGTAATTGATTTCACATATAACTGAATTATGAGTTATTGGTTTTACATATAGACCACTTGACTTCATATGACTTAAGTAGTTGATTTATATTTGGTAGAAAGGATGTTAAGCAAGTGACTTATGGATTTCATACTATGAGTTATTTTAAGTCATGGAGGTTGTATCACTTGGGGGGATAGAGTATCAGAGTTAGGCTAGAGTGCTTCTGGGAACAGAAGGTATTGTCGGGTCAGCCATTGTGGCTCTTGGAAACAGCGCAGCGGAAGAGAACGTCAAAGCGGATCAATAAACCCAGCTTCCCAATGGGCGTCTCGAACGGCAGTGCTAGCGCTGCTCTGGGTTCGGCACTCCTATGAATCCCAGCTATCAGCCATCCCACTTCCAAGTCGCTAATATTGCTTGCCGACTCTCGAGAGTTCTCGGCTCCCACCTCAGTATCTAAATTACAAAAACATGCATCTCCCGATACCTCTGTGTAACCCCCTCTTGCCCATCGATCTAGATGCTTATGTTTCGGACCCTCTCTTTCAGCCCATAGCCCGTAGGCTCGATGCCAATACTAACTACCAAGGTATATTTCTTCGCTTCCTCTCGTAAGCCAAGGGCAAACGGAGATGTGCTAGCGGGTTAACAGAGTGGGAGTGACCCTCCAAATTTCTGGAGATGTCATCTAAGGTTTCGGGGAGAGGGCCCCGACTCCTTCTAGAGATTCTATATATGCGAGCGCTGGTACCCACAGCCCGGGTTCATCCTTGGTCGCGAGCAAGACGAGCTCCCTAAAGCAGTACGGTACCGCATTATCTCGTTTTGATGCTTGGAGGTTAAAATAAGATGTGGTAGTTAACCTAGGGTTGCAACTGGATGAAATAAAAACGCCACATTGAGTAATGACGAAGGCTCTTTCAACAACGCCTCTCCATCATGTCAAACATAACCAATCGATGTGATCCCCGCTCGTTCACCACCTTTTAGTGCGTATTTTGTCCGGTTTTCACAAATTAGGCCCATAAAGGTGGCACGGTATTGATCACTCAACGGTGGGCTGGCCAATGGAATTGTAGCCCAGAGAAGTTAACCGATATCTCTCGTAGCGGCACTCTTGCTCATTCAGCTCGAGCCTGGGGCCCTAAATACAGACGAAGGGATAAATTTCTATTCGACCCCCATTCAGCAGCCCACATCGCAAGTCAAATAACTAACAGTCGTAGGAGGGGATACCGTCTTTCACCTCCTAGATCCTGCAGGGTGGCTTTACCGATTAATCGCTGTAATGGATTGTCTTTAAAGGGAGTTCCAGATCACCTCCGAGTCCCGAAAATTAGTGATTAGCGAGGTCCAGGAGTCTCAGGATTATTGGAGGACGGGGTTCAAGAAGGGACTCCACTCGTTGGGGGTGGAGAGGATGATATAACTATTGAATTTGTAGACGATTGAGAATTAATTATTTGCTTGCATATTATTATGGTATAATCAGATTCCGAGATCGCCACTATGTTCGCTACCGTACTCGAGTAGAATCTCACAAAAATCGGAACGGCCCCCAAAGCGAACTAACGTGAAACTCGGGCAACCGAGCAATAGGAGGGCACGAAGAACTCCAACTCGCCACAGTTTAAATATAGGGAGCGGCGATTGGGCTGGCTCAAGAAAATCCTCGCTCCGACTTTCATGAGATTCTATTGTATACTGGTATTTTATCCAGGCTCTTAGCCGAGCTCTATTTTATTGTGACCTCCTAGAGTAAAAGCGAACGCACTGAATAGTGCGGTACCAACGCTAAACCATCCAACGACCTTCACAGCCCTCGACCATCTCTGGATATCTCGCCTTTTCGTCCGTGGCGTCGGGGTGCTGAGATCTGTTAATGGCTTCCTTATCGTAAAAACGTAGAATATTTGCGTATGACGCTAGGACGTGTAGGATTCCCGCCTTTGGATTTGGTGGAGAAACATAGCGAAAAGGATTCAGTTTCAGCCCTCAGGTGAGACAAAGGAAAATAAAAATAAAACGGGCCATCCAGGAGAGGCAACTCCAACGTCCTACGATAGCGAGATTTCGATTATTCCGGTTCATATGGTCTCCGTCGGACGTTAAGTATTCTCGAAAAACTACAACAAAGAAAAGTTTTAAGCCCTATCAGCGTGGCTAAGTGGGGATTATGAGGTCCCTCTATCCGGACGTACCCCTTCATTTCCTTATCTCGTTATCATAGGGCTGAATAAATCCCTGACCAGACGAAATCAGGCATCGCGAGAACCTTGTCTTTTGATGCGGATTGGTGTGGTTATTTTTCGCGGAGGTGCTCCTTTTTGGCATAGACTGGGAGATCACGGGACCTTACTCGGGGGACGGTGCTTTGAAAAAGCTATTCTGCAACTGGCACTTGAAGGCTTGGGGGGCCAAGATTTGGAGCATTCAATGCGCAATGGGTTTTCTTCCATTGTCGATTGTTAGGCCAGGCTAAGCGAGGACAATAGCTTTTCGGACATTCTCTAAATTACGAATCACCCGGAATTATAATGCTACCACGACAGGTGCATTCGGTCCGGGGTTGAAAAAGGCTTATGCGAGAGTTTTTTTCTCTTTCGAATAGAAAGACTCTGGCATGTGCAGCGCCCTTTACATACAAAACTGACATATCAACTCGAAACCCGGAACCTGAAGAAGGCTTTTCCGAGCCTGGGGCTGGATGCCTCTCATGCGGTGTCTCGATGCTCAGGTTTATGGGGAGTGGGCTGCTAATCGCAGTTCTACTTTGGTTGGCCGTGCCGGCAGTGTGTTTTTCGACCCCTGTCAAGCACCACCCAGCCAACCAAACACTTCTTTGGTTAGGGCCTCTGCCTGGGGAAGGCTCGGGTAGTGGCGAGCACCGGAATGTTCTGAGATAGGCAATTCCATTTCGGTATGGTACTGCCCGGTGGGCCGGCATAACCTCCCCTCTTTCTCGCTATCTACCTCCCCCGCCCGTTTTGTTTCCGGGGATCAATGGGTAAAGAATTCCCGTGGGATTGAGGACTGAGGGTTATTGCTATATGCGATGCAGTGTCTTACATTTGAGCACTCGAATGGATGCCTGAAATGGTCTGATGTTATCGGAAAATGGGTTGGAGGAGGGGAAAAGGCGGCTGCCGTCTGCAGAGCCCGTTTTGCCGGGGCTTTTCCAAGACGGGCACTTTGGTTTCTCCGCTTCTCTTGCCCACACAGTCCTCATGCGGCACAACGCAAAAAGAGGGAATGGTGAGAAATATCAGCCCACAGAATCGCCGGTATCTCGTCTCATGTGGTTGTTTGGGCGGGGTCTCGAGCGGATTGTAACAGAGGTGGCATGTTTTCCCAGAGTAAAGCCATTTCTGCTCAATTCTAACGGCCCTGCAAGCCACGGCAGGGCCATGCTGCATTCACCCCGGCCGACACTTTTTCCCCCTCTTTCCTTGCCCCGCTGAACTAAGTTGTGTTGTTTGTTGGACTAGGGTTTGCTTCGTTTTTTTGTTCTGTGACTTTTTCGTGATGTGGGTTCCCGTGATGAATATGTGATACCACGCGGAACCTGCCTTCCTGCTCACTGAGGATGTGTGCTCGTAATATCGTGGTATTGGTGAACCGGACTGCTGTTGCATAGACACAAAACTTCTGGGGCTCTGGAAATTTTTTGGCTGCATGCAAACCTCACGAAATCGCAAGCATAGTAGGGTAAAGTGAGTGGGGCTTTAGATCGCAGTATAAATACAGTCAAACCGTCTCTGGTTGATCCAGACAATTCCAAGACTTTTTCCCTCACGCTTCAACCCTATTTGCTACTCTTATCATTCCGCAGCATTAATGATGGCTCATTTCTACCATTTCAATTTCCACAGCTCCATTGGACACCACGGACCCAAGCGGACTCCGAAACAACATTCCGAAAAGGGGCCCTTGAAAGTGACCACTCCGGCCACTCCAGAGACTGCCTCAGAGATCCTAGCGCAGCAGACTACGAAGCGAATCCTCCGCCGCGTCGATCTGCGACTCGTACCTATCCTTTCGCTCCTCTATCTGTTATGCTTCCTCTGTCGCCAGAACATTGGAAACGCGAAGACCTTTCATATGACATACGACCTCCATTTGACGACACAGCAATATCAAATCGCATTGACGGCCTTCTTCCTCTCGTACTCCACTTTCGATATTCCATGCAATGTCATGCTTAAGAAACTTCGGCCGTCCGTGTGGTTGCCGCTTGTTACCCTTTTGAGCGGGACTGTTACGGTTTGCATGGGAGTCGTCAAGAATGCGAATGAATTAATTGTTGTCAGGATGTTTCTGGGAATGACCGAGGTGAGTTCTAGTAGTCTATCGAGAGTGTGGATAGTGCTGAATTAATTAGTGCGGATTATTCCCCGGGGTGGCATATGTGATCACAATGTGGTATTGCAAGAAAGAAGCTCAGTTCCGACAAGCCCTATTCTTCTGCGCAGCCAGGTAACTTTATCCCAGCTCTCCCGGATGTCGATCGACATTACTAACAAACACCCAGTATGGCAGGCGCTTTCGCCGGGGTCCTCGCCGTCGGTCTTAGCAAAATGGACGGCGTGGGCGGCCAAGAAGGCTGGCGTTGGATTCTGATAATCGAAGGCCTCCTAACAGTAGTAGTCTCTATATGCGCCTTCTTTATAGTCCTCGACACCCCCGAGCGCGCTAAATTTCTGACAAAAGAAGAAAAAGAATTCCTCCTCCGCCGCCTAGAAGTCGACCAATTCGGCGAGGAAGAGGACGAACTCACAGAGGCAGAGAAAGCCCGGATCCACACCGACCTCCCTAATTCGCAAATATTCAAATCGGTATTCACGGACTGGCACATCTACGCTCACATCCTCGTCTTCTACGGCATTTCCTGCCCACTTTACGGCATCTCCTTATGTCTGCCTTCGATCGTGAAGGAGTTGGGCTATTCTTCTACCCAGGCTAACTTCCTTACCGTACCTATTTACATAACTGCGTGTCTTCTATCTCTGTCAACGGCGTACCTTTCAGACAGAACGGGGAAGCGCGCTGTGTTCCTTGTTATTTCGTATGCTACTATGTTTACTGGCTTCCTTATCGCCGCGCTTCGTCCCGGGCACCTTCCTGGTCTAGCATACGCCGGAATGTTCATCGCTGCTTGTGGCGTATACCCCGCCTTTCCTGGTATGATCACTTGGTGCAGTAACAACCTGGCATCAAGCGGGAAAAGGGCAATTGCTATGGCGCTACACATCGGCATGGGCTCATTTGGTGGCGCGATGGGCGCCAACTTCTATCGGGCGCAGGATAAACCTCTATATAGGTTGGGACATTGGCTAAACTTGGGATTTGTGTGTCTTGGTGGGGCTGCTATTGCGGTGATTTATTATAGCTATCACATAGAGAATAAGCGGAGGGAGGGTGTGTGCGCGGGGTTGGCGGAGGAGTTGGAGAAGGAAATTGAGAAGGCTGGTAGGGGCACGGAAGAAGGGGAGAATCTGAGGAGAGAATTTGTGGTAAGGAGGGAGGAGAGCCTTGCGAGCGAGGGGGATAGGAGCGTTTGGTTTCGGTATATGATGTGATGTGGGATATGAAAGTTGCGTGCATGGTTGACACCTTCGGGTTGGCACTGGATCTCTTTTCTCTTTATACCCTGCTTTGTGTTTTTTCTTTTAGAGATGGTTTCGTTAGTAAAAGTGTAGAGGTGAGGAACTTGGGCACGTCAATTAATTTCATAATTTCCAGACAATTGTGTAGGTAATCACAAGGTCGCACTCGTTAGGATTTGATTTATTATCTGTTATTTCGGGGGCAGGCTCTCCTGCTTCTGGTGTCAAGATAGGCAGTGAAGGTGATTTGTTATGCCGTCTGGAGTGTGTATTGAAGTGAATTTCCTGTGGTAAGCTTTCTTGCGGTAGCTATCTCAGGATCGAAACTGAAAGATCTTGTCTAAGATTCATAGAAATTACCTGTCGTGCTATTAAAATTTTGTTTTCTGGGGCCTAAACTACTCTTACTGGGAGTCAATCGAAGGTGTCGGATTTTCTCCTGAGCCTTAACCTTCTTAGTTTGCTCTAGGGACAGTAGAGTAAGCTGGAAAAATCAAGATTACCCTCAAAGGTTGTTTCTATGGGGGACTTAGGATGACCCGATGATAAACTCGGTGGAAAGAGCAAGCCCTTGGGCATTGAGGCACATTCCAATGTGACCTATTAAATATTAGACTCTTCTCCTCTCTGCCGTACTCCATCCAACTCTCGTCACCAGAGCTCTATATAAACCCCCCCCTCGTCCCCACTCCTCCATAAAGCACCGCACTTCCAATGCCTCAGCCCCCCCAAATCCCGAGTGTGGCCCTCCGCCCCGCCCCTCCGCCCGTCCCAACCTCCCCCCTATCCAAACCCCGACCCCAACCAACTCCCGCGCCCCCCCGCCCCTCCTCCCGGGACTCCTTGCGAAGAGGGCGCCGGCGATCCAAAGCCCCCCCGCGACCCACCTCCCCACCAGCGAACTCCGTAATCCACATTGAGTCCGCTTCCTCGTCATCCTCACCCTCACCCTCACCCACTCCTTCGCCACCCCCAACCCTGCGGGGTCATCGGTTCCAGTTAACACAACCATTGGGCCCACCAACTGACCTGCGCACATTCTTGGAAAACATGGAGCAGTTGAAGAGGTTGATTGTCAAGGCGAAGAGTACCCTGAGTAAGGATATGGTTAAAGTTTTGGAGAAGGAGCTAGTGGGTGGGGAGCACGGGTGGAGGGTTGGGCTTGCTGTAGCGTATTTGGACGGTTTTTTGAAAGGGGGTGAGAGGGCTGGGTAGCTATTTTTGCTCCCTCTACGAGATGATGCGATTGCGTGCTTGCGGTTGTCGGGGGTGAATAATTTGGTAAAATGAGGGAGAAAGGTCATAAACTAGTATTCGTCACTCAGAATAGGAGGGCTTTTTTTCTTCTTCCCCCTCTTAGATTTTGGGTTTTTTTTACTTCTGCTTCTTGGGCACTAGTTTGGAGTGTGTTGGCGGCTTTCGTCGTTCTCCTTGCGGTTATTCGTATCTTCTTAATTCATTGTTATTTTTGTGCAGGAAACAGCAGTTTTGGTTTGTTGCAGAGTTATCCCCCCCCTCTCTCAAACACGCTTCAAGGGAGTTCCATCCTCTTTCACACTGTTGACTTCTTTGGTAAGAGGTTTTCGCTTTCCCCATTTCCATTTCATTTCACAGTCAAGTATTTATGAACGATTGGTTATGCCGGGCTTGTCACAGCCTGTTTTCACCTGTTCACCGTGGATAAATATTATTTTTTTGTACCGGTTTTTGTGCCTCTCTCCCGGCATAGCTGCAGTTCTTGCCGCACTTGGGCTTCAATCAACTATCAGCGTTAGGCACTCTGATACTTGTAGAGTGACGGGATAAAGTGGTGGCCGAGCTAGCGCCTCCTCCCCCATAGATCAATATCATGGGTAGTAGGAGCCAGTATGTCATACTTAATCTCGGGGTTTCCGACCCTAAAATACCCATCAGGTGCCCAACCCTCCCCAAAATTTTCGAGGTTTAAATATTCTGCTATCAATTGGCGGGTCCTCTAGTACATGGAGTTTTGCCCTAGCTGAAAGGTAGCTTGCCGGGTGCCAAAGCGGTAGAAATATCACTTTTCGCGAGGGAGAAACACAAGTGAGGGCGAGCTATGCCGGAGTACGGCAACACTAGCTCTCACGAGCATCCAAGGAGGCCCGGCTAGGTATCTTAGATAATTCCCCTGTTGCTGTGCACCAACCACCCCCCAGAAAAGTTAACAATAGAAGAGGGGAAAAACCATGGCATCCCATACCTAGAGGTATAGATATATCTCATACCTATAGTTGCTATATTGCGGTTCCGGCTGGACTGGGGATCCCTAGGGTGCTGGCGGTATCTACCCACCGCGCCAACAGTTGGCACCGCACCCGAGTCACTGAGTATCACTCGTCCAACAGAAAGTTAGAATAGGTTTGGGCGGAATACGACACGATACGATGCGACACGGCACGGCACGGGGGATGGCACCGAAAGGACACTTGGATATCAGTGGAGATGTAAGATGTTGGGGGGGAGGTCTGTATATCAAGTATATAGGAAGGAAGGAAGTCTGGTTTAGATTCTTAAATACATAACCAACCCCTGCATTGCGGGTTACAATATGGGGCAAATTTAGCTCCTCCCCCTGATGCAGCCCTGGCGTGTGCTGCAAAGGCCTCACATTATGGTTTTTCCTCGGACCATTCTCCATTCTCCAGCGATCTAAGGTCCGTTTGTTGTGGGGAAGCTTAGTTTGCAGGCTCTTTGCGCGGCGTGAGCTCTCGTGGAAAAAGACTAAAGTTACCATCATCCGGTATCAAAGCTTGTATCATGGGGCGACATACCATTTCCCGGCATTGTACCTTATGGCTCTAATATATAGTATGGTGTCGGTTGTTTAAAATACGGGAACGTACGGTATTATCCGGACACTGATGGACCACTAGATAGTAAAGTTTTCCTCCTTGCCCGGGGAGATTAGAATGATTCATCGCACTCGACCTAAGCTTCGGATAGAATACTCAGATGCAGACCCCGAAGAGGGAAATTTTGTCGGAATCAACAGCGCGCCGGTATCTTTCCTGTTTCAACCCCAAGCCATCGGCCAAGCACTGGGCCTTTGTCGCCCGCGGTGGATCGTGGTTTCTCTTAGGATCGCACCCATATTCAGCGACACTAGTAGGACTCTGGACATATGTTTGTCAGTGGATAACTTCAGGTATAGTATCATAGCTCCCCCGGTTCGGTGCCTGCACGTACATCCTCGAAATATCTTCAGGAGTTTTCTCCAAGCTGCCTGCCTCTAGCAGCTGTCCATCAAATCAAGGGTTGTGTCCCCATCTAGCCTGGCCTGGATATAACCAATGATATCACCTCCCCGGGGGGTGATGGATACACTTGTTGCACTACTAGAAAGTCGCCTTCCAATTTCAGCCTGAATGTGTGGCTTTCCGGTCACGAATATTCGAGTGCCCGGAGAGTTCTGGAAGCTTTGGTTCAGCGAGCGGAAAAACTTGACCTGATGTCCTGATACGCATTCGTCTAGAGCGTCAATGCATATGAATATGCTCTTCTTAGAAGTGGCTGTCTGCAGCATCCTCATAACATCGGAAAGCCGCGGTCCTCGTCCGGCGATAACTTTCTTCCGATCTTCGTAGGCTTGCGCAACTCCCCAGGTACCCTTCCAATCAGCACACAATCTGCTTAAGCTGGGCGCCCAGCATACTAGTCAACGACTGCTCCTTTCGCGCCGCGAAGTCAAAGTAAAAACATGCAACAGTGGTATTGTGCCCTCTGGTTCGATCGTAACGCTATCTATTACCAATGGGCTAATATCGTGGTTTGTCAGTACTTGTCCTTTCCCTTCCATTCTTCGAGGTTCGGCCTTATTACCTAATATAAGTTTTGCCTGCCCCCGGATCTCCATAGCAAAACAAAACTGCATTATCGGATGCATCTCCCCCACTACACATGCACCAGTTTCCAAATTCTTCGGTTTGTAAGCCCCATTCCCCTACATTTTCGACCCTGTGATCTTGAATGCTCTGATGCCGTAACCGGGGCTCTAGTGGGGATAATCAACATAGGATGTTAGATCGGCCATCGGTAACCGTAAAGTTATTGATAATATCCAAAGAGCCGATGTGATTACTGAAGGATAGTGACATTTTTTTTGCTGCTGAGGATATCGTAGACGATGAGTAATGGAGTTAGTTGACTGCGGTACTGGAATTCCTGAGGGCTGAAGGAAAGGGGGTCTTTTGCGGAACTTCATGAATAGCTCAGGACCGTCAAATCAATCTCATCCAATTTTATACAAAAATCCTGCCTGTACAGTACCTTCCGCATTAGTTGTAGGAAATTCTATCTCTTGGCTCGAAAGTGCTACCCTTCGGTTCAGTAGGACCACTCGTAATGCCGGGACGTTTGTAAAACCGATTATGGTTGCATACCGCCAATGCCGCATGCAATGGCAATCCGTTTTACACACGTCACAAAATGATGGGCACAGCACAGCTCAAACCTTGCACTGCAATGAACGAGTACCCTAGAACGGCTGCCGTGGAATCTCCTAGGTTGGTATATATACCAAGCCCTGCGAATAAATTAAAAGCTTGAATATCACCCAGCTTAAAGCATCACAGCATAGTCCTTCGTGATGCAGATAAGCCGGAAAGGTATCCCAGGAACGGCGTACCAGGTTATGTGAGAATGGGGATCATAACTCTTGATATTTAATGAGGCGGTCGGGTATAGTACACATCGGCTCAGCGCTACCGGTGTCGTTGTAGATTTACGTATTTATTATAATCTACCGCATCTATTGAATAGCCGAGGATGAATTTCATCCAAACTAAATATTGTTCAGGGCTTAGCTTATCTAGTGATTCAAAAAGTCGTCGGCTATGTTGACGAATGGTCTTCAACCAGAGCCTAGGATAATTAAAGATCTGAGATCTAAACTAAATTTAACTAAAAGAGGCAATAGAGGGAATCTCCGGTAAACAACTCCAAAGGAAATTACCCCCTGGGCGACACTCTTAATGTATTGCGCCCCAAAATATAAGAGGAGCTGCTATCACTGGAAAGGTACCCCGCTTCACCTAGTTCACACACGGTCACTCGTATGAAATTAAGGTAGCGTACAATACTTTGCAATGTGATAGTACTGTACGGCAACTTTTTTATCGTAAAATACCTAGAATCAGTTAGTCCGGGCAGTACGAAAAAGACACTTCGGATCTTAGTCGAAATCCATAGGGTCGCGAATTAATTACCATACTGGCTGCCCTTCGTCAACGATCGCGCCGAGCACCTAATCATCAGCCATCAAGTGAAAGGTAACACAGCTCCTTAGTGGGGAAAAATAAAAAATGTCTGCCCTACAAGACAGCCACTGGGTGGGGAAAATTCAAAGAAAACTCAATTGAAAAAACCTTGAGGGGATCCTGTGTTGCTATTGTGGTAAAAGGAAGAGGTAATCTGCTGTGGGGAGTTGGGTCGTAAAATTCCACAATATCACAGCTAGTATTTCTTTGAAATAAAAATAATTGGATATTATTAGAGGGATAGCCTATCGCAGGCTTCGCAGCAAGGAAATTAGATAGCAGGGACCCTTTAAATCCACCATCGACGATCTCAGCAGAAATTACAAGAACTTGTACCATCTAGATCACAATATGCTTAGCAGGCGGGGTTAACAAAATAAGGAATAGTTTACAAATTATTGAGATCCAGCAAGCCCAGTCTCCCAAAGCTATTCTGTTTGGATAACACTATCCCTTGTCCGGGTGTTTTGTCCCAGATCGGGGGGATCTGCGGCTGAGCGATGGTAGATTTAAAGGGTTTCGCAGTCCATAGTTGCTGCAAAATAAGCCACACCAACCTGCCGGGGTCAAAACGAAGGTTGAGGTGGCAACCAGAGGCGCCCTTGATAAACTCCCCCATTAATCCTTCCAGCTTTTTCTACCGTTTCTACTTCTATCGTACACTCCACCAACCTTTTCAGCCGAACGTCATGGCCCAATCTACACATACGCAATCGGTCGCCATCGGCGACAACAACACAAACTCCGGAAACATAATAGGGAGCTTCAACAGGATCATTAATAGATCCGATGAGGATGCGCAGATTTTGCGTTGGCTCTCTCCACTGGAGCCGGGTAACAGACACCAAGGAGTGCGCACCGACCGATTCGACGGTGTCGGGGATTGGCTTTTGGAAGCAAGGGAGTTTCGGAAGTGGAGAGAGTGTGAGGGTGGGGCCGATAAAGGTGTCTTGTTTTGCTCTGGGAATCCGGGAGTAGGAAAGACATATCTGAGGTGAGTGACGGGGTTCTTTGAAAGAAGCGAATATCACTGATGGCCAGGGCTAGCTCCCTAGTGATCGACACGCTGTGCAATCAGGCAAAGAAGAGCGATATCGCCGTTGCGTGCTTCTACTACGACTTCTCTGCTCAGCGAGAGCAGACAATCACTAACATGATTGGTGCTATTCTAAAGCAGCTAGTAGGTAAGGGGGGCATCTCGGAAGATATACGCGAGGCATTTCAAGAAGGGAAGAAGGAGGTTGGGGGCAGAGGACTGCGACTTGCAGATCTAATGGGAATGTTGGAAGATAGTCATTGCTTCGCTACCAAAAGTCTTCATATGTATCGATGCCCTAGACGAATACCCACCGGGGAAACTTCCAGAGCTTCTCGAGTCACTGCGAGATATTGTTCGGGAGTCTCCTAGGACGAGAATATTCCTCACTGGGAGGCCCCATGTCAAGGAAGCTATTCAAAGATATTTCTGTAACGCTATTGTGATACCTATTAGCCCTAATCCGGACGACGTTAGGAATTATCTGGAGATGAGATTAGACAGGGATGACGATCCAGAGGCGATGAACTATGATCTAAGGGCGGATATTGTGAGAACTATTCTGGAGAAGATGTCTGATATGTGCGTAGGAGCATTTGGCATTCCTCTCTATCGATGATGTATACTTACCAACGGCCGAGTGTAGATTCCTCCTTGCTTCGCTAAATATCGATGCTATTCTGGGAGAGACAACAGTTCGTCAGAGAAGAAGGAAACTTGAAGAGATGACGCGAGGCAATGGACTAAGCGATGCCTACACGGAAACCCTGACACGGCTAAGAGCACAGAAGGGGAATAAGCCAGTACTGGGGCTGAAAGTTCTGATGTGGGTGCTGTATTCGGAACGGCCGTTACCGGCGGAGGAGCTCTGTCATGCACTCGGAGTGGAGATAGGATCTGAAGATTTAGATCTTGAAAACGTTCCCGCATTACGGACGCTCCTAGCATCTTGCCTAGGTCTTGTCACGGTCGAGGCGTCTTCATCTACCGTCCGACTGGTGCACTTTACTTTGCAGGAGCATCTTTCAAACGATCCGGCCCTATTCCATAGTCCCCACTCAACAATTGCGGAGGTTTGCTTGACCTACCTCAATTTTGAATGCATCAGGAATCTTTCGCCAAATGTCTACTCTCCCCCCTCAACAATGCCCCTTTTGGAATATGCTTCTTGCTACTGGGGCAAACATGCCTCGAGGGGGATGACGGACAATGTCAAAATGCTTGCACTAAGGCTCCTTGCTAGATTTGATGAGCATATATCTGCTCAGCTACTTTTATTGCGCTATAATCGAGATATAGACTCGGCCCCTCATTTTTACTGGAAGAGGGGACCTATTGGATTTACGGGACTCCACGGAGCAGTATTTCACGGGATCGTGGAGATGGTTGCTGCGGTATTGGAAATGAAAGAATGGGACCTTAATGCAGCCGATGGCATGGGGAGCACGGCTTTCGCATGGGCAGCCAGAATGGGGCATGAGGAGGTTGTAAGGATGCTTTTGGAAGGAGACAGTATTGGCCCCGATCAAGCAGACAGCATATCAGGACGAACGCCTCTCTGGTGGGCGGCTGGGCGCGGGCATGAGAGAATCGTAAAGACGCTTTTGGAACGAGAGGACGTCAATCCCAATACGGCAGACACCCAAGAGGGACGGACGCCACTCTCGCGGGCAGCTGAGCAAATGCACGGAGGGTGGTAAAGATTCTTCTGAAGCGAGGTGACCTGAATCCCAATACGGCAGACATCCGGGATGGGCGGACACCACTCTCCCAGGCGGCCGAGCACGGACGTGAGGGGATAGTAAAGATGCTTTTGGAACGCGAAGACACCAATCCCGACCAAGCAGACACCGAATCTGGTCGAACGCCGCTCTCGTGGGCGGCCGAGCGCGGGGATGAGGGGATAGTCAAGATGCTTTTAGAGCGAGAGGACGTTAACCCCAATGCGATAGAAGACGAGTATGGCTGCACTCCTCTCTCGTGGGCCGCTGGGCGCGGGGAAGCAGGGGTAGTAAAGATGCTTTTGGGGCGGAAGGATGTTAATCCGGATCGTGCTGACACCAAATCCGGCCGAACGCCTCTTTCGTGGGCGGCTGAGCGCGGGTATGAGAAGGTAGTAAAGATACTTTTAGAACGAGAAGACGTCAATCCCAATAGGGCGGACACCCGAGACGGACAGACGCCGCTCGAGAGAGCGGCGGAGTGCGGGCATGAGGAGATAGTGAAGATGTTTTGGAGAACGGGGGAAATCAATCCTAATACGATAGAAAACGAATATGGCTGCACGCCCCTCTCGCGGGCCGCTAAGCGCGGGGAAACAGAGGTAGTCAGGATGCTTTTGGAACGAGAGAACGTCAATCCCGATCAGGCAGATACGAAGTCTGGTCGGACACCACTCTCGTGGGCGGCTGAGCGCGGGTACGAGGAGATAGTAAAGATGTTATTAGGGCGAGAGGACGTGAACCCCAATGCGGTAGAAAACGAATATGGCTGTACTCCTCTCTCGTGGGCAGCTGGGCGCGGGGAAACAGGGGTAGTAAAAATGTTTTTGGGGCGGAAGGACGTCGATCCCGATCAGGCAGACATCAAATCCGGCCGGACACCACTCTCGTGGGCGGCTCAGCGGGGGCATGAAGGGGTAGCGGGTGTGCTTTTAGAACGAGAGGACGTCAACCCCAATACGATCGAAAAGGAATTTGGCTGTACGCCACTCTCGTGGGCCGCCGGGAGCGGGGAAGCAGGGGTAATAAAGATACTTTTGGGGAGAAAGGACATCAATCCCGACCAGGCAGACACGAAATCTGGCCGAACGCCTCTCTCGTGGGCGACTGAGCGCGGGTATGAGGGGGTGGTTAAAATGCTTTTGGAACGGAAGGACGTCAATCCCGATCAGGCAGACACTCAAGAGAGACGGACGCCACTCTCGCGGGCGGCTGGGCGCGGATATGAGGGGGCAGTCAAGATGCTCTTGGAACGGGAGGACGTCAATCCCGATCAGGCAGACACCCGAGATGGACGGACGCCACTTTCGCAGGCGGCTGAGCACGGTTATGAGGGGATAGTAAGGATGCTTTTGGAACGGAAGGACGTCAGTCCCAATAGGGCGGACACCCAAGAGGGACGGACGCCACTCTCGCGAGCGGCCGAGCACGGCTATGAGGGGATAGTAAAGATGCTTTTGGGGCGAGAGGACATCAATCCCGACCAGGCAGATACGAAATCTGGCCGAACGCCTCTCTCGTGGGCGGCTGAGTGCGGATATGAGGAGGTAGTGAAGATGCTTTTAGAGCGAGAGGACGTGGACCCCAATGCGGTAGAAAACAAGTATGGCTGCACGCCTCTCTCGTGGGCCGCTGGGCGCGGGGAAGCAGGGGTAGTAACGACACTTTTGGAACGAGAGGACGTCAATCCCGATCAGGCTGATACCAAGTCTGGTCGGACGCCACTCTCTTGGGCGGCTGAGCGCGGGTACGAGGAGGTAGTAGAGATGTTTTTAGAGCGAGAGGACGTGAACCCCAATACGGTGGAAAACGAGCACGGCTGTACGCCTCTCTCGTGGGCCGCTTGGCGCGGGAAAACAGGGGTAGTAAGGATGCTTCTGGGACGAGAGGACGTCAATCCCGATCAGGCTGATACGAAGTCTGGTCGGACACCTCTCTCGTGGGCGGCTGAGCGCGGCTATGTGGGGGTAGTTAAAATGCTTTTGGAACGGGAGGACGTCAATCCCAATAAGGCAGACACTCAAGATGGACGGACGCCTCTCTCGTGGGCCGCCGGGCGCGGGGAAACAGGGGTAGTAAAGATGCTTTTAGGGCGGAAGGACGTCAATCCCGATCAAGTAGATATTAAATCCGGCCGGACGCCACTCTCGCGGGTGGCTCAGCGGGGGCATGAAGGGGTAGCGGGTGTCATTTTAGAACGAGAGGACGTCAACCCCGACCAACAAGACACAAAATCTGGCCGAACGCCACTCTCGTGGGCAGCTGAGCTCGGGCATAGGGGAATAGTCAAGATGCTTTTAGAACGGGAGGACGTGAACCCCAATGCGGTAGAAAGCAAATTTGGCTGTACGCCACTCTCGTGGGCAGCTGGGCGCGGGGAAGCAGGGGTAGTAAAGATGCTCTTAAGGCGAGAGGACGTCGATCCCGATCAGGCAGACATCAAATCCGGCCGGACGCCACTCTCGTGGGCGGCTCAGCGGGGGCATGAAGGGGTAGTGGGTGTCCTTTTAGGACGAGAGAACGTCAACCCCAATACGATCGAAAAGGAATTTGGCTGTACGCCACTCTCGTGGGCCGCCGCGTGCGGGGAAGAAGGGGTTGTAAAGATGCTTTTAGGGCGAGTGGACATCAACCCCGATCAGGCAGACACCAAATCTGGCCGGACACCTCTCTCGTGGGCGGCTGAGCGGGGGCATGAAGGGGTAGTTAAAATGCTTTTGGAACGGGAGGACGTCAATCCCAATAGGGCAGACACTCAAGATGGACGGACGCCACTCTCGCGGGCGGCTAAGCAAGGGTATGATGGGATAGTAAGGTTGCTTTTGGAAAGAAAGGACACCAATCCTTGCCAGACAGATACGAAATCCGGCCGAACGCCTCTCTCGTGGGCAGCTGAGCGGGGGAATGAGGGGGTAGTGTGTATCCTTTTGGAAAGAGGGGATGTGGACCCCAATACTATAGACAACGAACACGGCTGTACGCCACTCTCGTGGGCCGCCGGGCGCGGACGTGGGGGTGTAGTAAGCATGCTCCCAGAACGTGAAGATATCCACGCCGCCACGCTAGACAACAACCAAACCCCACGGCCGTCGGCTCTCTGTAGGATCTGATGGAGCTGTCAAGATCGCACTGGGACAGCACAATGTCGGTTCTGACACAGCAGATTGCGGCCAGGCATCCCTCCCGCCGTCCCCTAGACGTGGGGATGGGTGGACAGCAGAGACGCAATTCAGGGGTGATGATCCTAATACCAACATTACAGACCTTAATAGCTAACCTGCGCTTCCATCAGCAGACCGCGATGAGGGGCCGAATATATTGGGCCTCAGGGGTTTTGTTTCCAAATCTGTAGATAGCGACCTCCCAGCCGAGCCACCCAGATCTCTCAGCGCTCTTCCATCCATCATCCCAGGGGAAATTACGCTACTCCTAACACCCAACCAACCCTCTCGTTTGCGGCCGACCGGCGGTTTATCGTCGCCTCTCTTGTTTGCCTTTTTGCTTTTCTCCTTTACATCCTTCCTGCTCCTCACTAGATATATTCTCATTCCATAAATACTTACCCAGCGAGTGACCGGCGCAGACAAGACCTCCGCCGATTTAGATGTAAATAGGCTTTGATAAGGGGTTTTTCTAGTTTCTTCTGACCACCTGGTATCAATCCACCTTTCGTTTTTTTGCCTCATTTCCTTTTTCTTCCCTTGGTGTTCTAGTTAGACTTGGTACAACCGTCGTGTTCTCGCTCTTTATTCCTGTTGTCTTGTTTTTCCTTAAGTCCCGAGAAGGTTGTGGCTGGCTCTGGACGCTGCGCCAGATGGTTCGCGAGTGACAGATTGTTCTAGTGCTTTAGTGGCTTACAGAGAAGGTACTGTACTACTGGCATGTCTTTCCATTGTTGTCACGGGAATGCGCGGGGAAATGTGGAAGTGCGGGGAGATGCAGAGATATGTGTGGTGATCCCTGGAAGGGCCAGGATGCGTTAATTGTGTTTTGCTTATACACTTGCTTTCACCGCCTGTCCAGTTTTAGAGGGGTGAATAAAGTTGTGGAAACTATCATACCTATCCTGCCTTTCCCACACGGTGTCCTAGCTCCAAAAAAGCCCCCCAACTTACCGCCCACTATTGCGCTATCTATTCCCCCCCATTTTAATACATATTAGTATATGTCTTGTGTTTTGTAAATAGTAGTGCATAGCGCAGCAGGGCCCGTGCGTTATAGGCACTGGGTAGGAATATATGGTAAGCTAGAGGAAGCCGGTCCTAAGTTCCTAAGCGGCCAGCCTATCTGTTTCCGTTAGCCAGTCTCATCACTAACGAGTTATCACTAGTGGTTCCCTTTACAAACCGCCATATTCCAATACTGATTCCGAGATATGTACTATTGGGGGGGGTCCAAATCGATGAACCATAACCCTAACCCTATATTGGTAGATAAATTTAATATAGGGCCTCCTCCGATAAAACGTCACACAAGTAATGTCAGAAGGTTGCCCTAGATACTGCAAATTAGTAATTTAACACTGGTGATACTGCCGGAAATGCTAGAAGGCGGAAGGTGCATCATACAAGTGCTTGAGCTTACAAGGTATTATAGGCTCCTGGTGCTCCTCTTTCCTCAAGAACTGGGAACAATTACGAGCCATCTTAGCTATCATACCTCCCGAGATCCAATTCACGTCTAGGACATACGGTTGCATAAACTCCCCACTAAGAGACCTATCGGTGAAGACAGAAAAAAATTCAATGCATCTCATTCATCTACTCAGCAGAAACCTGCTGTTTGGGATCTAAACTCAGACACGCCAGCACCACAGGAAGGTTCTATAGTTTAAGACCAAAGGCAAAACTCTAAAAGCCAAACCTCCACTTCTAACTTCTTTTATACAACAACGGCTGTTGTTTCGGACGACTAGTAGGCAATTCTAGACTCCCGCGAAAGGGGCATGTGACGCCGTCACCATGTTTGATTCTTTTTTTGTGCTTTGTAGGTTTTAGAAACCCCCACTCAAGGGCATCACTTTATCACCGGTATGATATCATAGCTAGAGTGATCTCAGAGTTCTGGGGCTGACGGAGTCGAAACCCCACCCAGGCCTCTGGAATAAACACCCGCTGCCGATATCTTCTCAAAATCAAGATTTTTATCCAATCACCACGCAGATCTTCACCCCCACACAAAACATCGAAGGAATCAAGTCACCAACACCCAGAATCCAAACACTTGAAATACAAAAGTACATTGTGCCGCAGTGCACACACATTATCTCACGCGCACGGTTGGGTAAGTGTGATATTATTCCGCGCCTAACATCAGAACAATAGAATTGCGCTTATCGCTTACGCTTTACTATTCTTACCACAATGGGGGTTGTTTCTTTGTCTGATGCGAACTGATGCCGTAGCATACTAGGGCCGGTAGTGCAAGAGAATGGGCAAATAATAAATACAATGAGCATCAGGTACTCTAGCCATGCACATATATCTATTCCACCATTTCTCACATTCCTCTAATCCAGCATAGCAAAATCATCCACTTTTACCAAGCGCACAATGTCTCTCTCGACTCTCCCCAACGAACTCCTTCTCAACATAACGGGCCACCTCTCCACTCCAAAAGACATCTCTGCCCTCACGCAAACAAGCAAGCACTTCAACCTCCTCTTCACCCCTCACCTCTGTGCCCTCTCCCTCGAACCGTTTAACGCCACCACCCCCGCCCTAACCTGGTTCTCAAAGCATGGCTACAGCAAACAAGTCTCTCACTGCCTCTCCGCCGGGCAGTCCCTAACCTACCAATCTGGTAATGAATGCCGCACCCCTCTGCACGAGGCACTGGCGCACGGCTACGAAGTCTTTTGGGACCGCGAGAAGCTATGGTGGACAGCGTCCCGCCGCGCGCATAATAGCGTCGCATTCGAGGATACCGTCGCGACGTTGATTGCTGCGGGCGCCGACTTGGAAGCTAGGGATATATCAGGACATACGCCATTGCATGCGGCCACGGTGAGGGGGTTGGAGAGGCAGGTGCGCATCCTGTTAGCACTAGGAGTGCAGGTGGATGCAGCGGATGTTAATGGGTTTACACCCCTGTGGTATGCGAGAACTTATGGGTATGGTGAGATTATGGGGTTATTGGTTGAAGCCGGTGCGAAAGAGGTGGCATCTTCGCAGCCCATATGGATTAGGTGGATGCCGCAGAGGTTGGATATTGGTTCGGTATTTTGTGGGGAGGAGGGTGAGGGGTTGGTTGCGGGTAGAAAGGGGGAAGTTGCGGGGCAGGACAGCGAGGGGGGGGGGAGGTAGGGCTGAGATAGCCGGGGAGAGGTGTAATATTTCGCTTTGGGGGGGGGATACGCTTGGGACTAGGGAGTTTTATCATTCCATGATGTCCCATAACATTCGTTTTGTATGATACCATAGATAATTAGTAACTTAGAGGTTTGAGTTCATACCATGGAATCGCGAATGCCGCATTTCGTTGTGCCCAAATAATTGAATCAGGAAAGCTGGATGCATCGTAGACCAGCAGTGTGGTCGGCGGCTACGACCTCGCTTACCTTTAATCGGAGAATTATCCGGCACCACCCCCAAACACTACCCCACTAACCGTGAAAGAAACGAAACTCCAACTCACTCTCAAAAACGAAGACTCCATCCACTAGGTATATATCCCATCACCCCTATGCACGCACACCACCCCCAGACCAACTCCTAGGACACCGCTCCCACCGAAAGCCAACAACAAAATAAGGAACTAGAAACCAGGATGCCCACACTAGGTAATAACTCACTATAAGTACTTGTACCAGGAGAAATGTTTTCGTATGGGTAGGGGTAGTTAACCGGCAAAATAGTCCTTGCCTTGTATGAAAAAACATCTACCTTAGTACACGCCCTTACAGAGACACTGGATTACGCAACAGGCTTGGTATAATACACATTTCAAGCTCTTCGCACCATATGCAAGCAAACAAACATCGGACGGAACCTCCGATCACACCCCCGAAGCCAGCAATATTTACCACCACTCCTCCGTCTGCCCCCTCCGGACCTCACGAACCTTTTGATGGGGAAGATCTAACAATAAATGGAGAAAGCCATAAACCCCGACCATCACCTACACAATAAGCTTTTAAAAAAAGGTCCGTCACAATGCTAGATGGGTGATCTTTTAGGCCATTCTACACCTATCCTTTGAATCTCACGGATTAACAATGCTGTTGGTCCAGGCGCGTGGGAACGTATGAAGGGATCTAGTACAATAGCCCTCGAAATACCCTTTTGCGCACGAACAAGAAAGCCACCCCTCTGCCGGTCAAGCTGGGTCCATTGAATGTTCACACCGGGAATGGCGTGAGTGATGCTCCATGATTCCTTCAGGCAATCCGCCCAAGGGACACAACTCTAGATTTAACTTATGATGCACAAACGTACCCCGCGAACCGTCAGATCCACCCGCCAAAACCCGAGAGTAAACCCCGGCTTCCTACACCTCCATCTTTCCCTCACTCCCCGCACCGGGCATCATTCGCTAATCCTAACACTCAGACGCCAGCGCCCACCCAGAACAACAAAAGACAGAACAGCACAACACAACACAACATAATACCATACCCTACCATACCATGCGGCTCTACGCCTTGCGAGCGCTTAGTTCATACCTTCTCGTTTTCGGGACTTTGGGCGCTTCGGCTTAAGTCTAACAGCCAAACATGAGGGAGTGAGACTGTCCTTGGTCAAGGGTTATGGTATGTATGAGGTATTATGATCATGTGACTGCATGGTTGCGTGGTGAGGTGGTAGCCATAGGGCGTGAATTTTGAAGGACGCATTCAGGTGGCACGTGGGGCGTGGATGGGGTGGCTCCGATATCATACTTGAGGGATTCAGCGAGGGGGGGAAGAAAAAAGTGAGGATCTACGGATGCCTATACCCGAAAGCCTAAGAATTGAGCTTACAGCTTGGTTGGTTGGAGGGGGGGTTGTTCAAAATGTGAATGCGGCACAATCTATTCTATGTGGATAATACTTCGCAAGTACGAGGGGGGTTGCGAGGCACGCTTAGCGAGGAGGTGAAGAAGGGATTGGTAGGAGTTCCGGTTCTTAAT
>Ga0307517_10003986_pt1 | contig 22855 bp, 21 predicted proteins | sample 23_EM_MG_FD_194515 | JGI IMG/M metagenome (GOLD analysis project Ga0307517, IMG submission 194515) | Populus trichocarpa ectomycorrhiza microbial communities from riparian zone in the Pacific Northwest, United States - 23_EM | ecosystem: Host-associated > Plants > Roots > Unclassified | place...
TCCCCTCCTTGGGGTTCTCGTTCCTGTTCATCGTTGACACCCGCTCATGAAGTTCGGTTCTCCCCCTTACCCCGCACTTGCTTTGCACCTCGCTTAGCATTTTGCACGGTCGGAAAGCTTCTCGCTTTGTTCACGGTCGGCGATATGGCCTCCGGACTCTCGGTCAAAGTAAGGCTGCGGTTCTGCTGGGCTTGTACCTCTGATGGGGAAAGCTTCGCTTAGTAACATCAAGGTCCTGCTCGGTTTCGCTGTCGTCCCAAAAGCCCTTGCTATGGCCCGTTAGTCGGTTGTGGCTAGCCCGCTCGCGATCCTTCCTCCACCCCCCTCCCAGTTCCGTCCGCTGGCACTGTACTGCCACTTAAGCTGGCACCTTACTGCTAATCCTCCTCCCCGGCTGGCACCCTACTGCTCCCCACCTGCTGGCACCCTACTGCTACTCACCGGCTGGCACCCTACTGCTCATCATCGTTGGCTGGCATCCCCTCTGCCCGGTGGCTCCGCTCGCCCGCCTGCCTCTCTCCCTCCTACGATTTACTCTACGGTCGCAAACCTCGCTTAGGTTACGGTTGATCATGGTATTGCACTGCCTCCTTGGTCTCTCCTAAACGCCGACGCGTCGCCACCCTCCAGTCAGTCCCGACCGTGAACCGGCCTGCCCCTTACGGCGACTAGCCGCGGGGCCTTTTGGTTAGGCATATTGGCAATAGTAGTTATACCTAGGCGTTTCGTTGATTCTTTTCTTAGTGTTACCTGGGGGCCTGCTGAAGGGTTTGGGTCTCTCTCCTGTACGTTTCTATGAGTTGTTTCCCTACGTGTCTGAGGCGCGAGTCTTAGGTGCTAGGCGGGGGAGGTTTCTTCTATGGTCTCGGGGGGTTTGATTTTTCCTATGACGAGGTGAAGCGGGCGGGAAGACGTTTGCTTATAGGTTTTTTTTCTCCATTGCTAGCGCTGCATGAGTCTTTTCTACCTTTAAACATAATAACGATTTGATTACAAAAAAAAAAAAAAAAGAAAAAACGACCAAGGGGTAGGATCTTCACGCAACCATCTAAGTACTTTTCTATACTCAAGATATTGCAATCCAATTGCGCTTTACTCTCTTTACATACACTTCTCCTCTACTAGAGCCTACGCTCTAAGAACCCGGAGACTATTGTGATAGTCTCGACGGGTCGCTTGAACATAGAACTATTGTGATAGTTCTATCAAACACGACAATCCACCCATCTTACTATCTAACTAGATAGTATCCCTCGACGGATCGCTCAGACCAGAAAGCCAGTCCCGTACTATCTGAAGAGATAGTATTTCCCTACGCCCCATTATAACGAAGAAGACTTGCTCACTATAGGAAACTACCATCGTTGCCTGTTGCCTAACTACCTAACGATAGGATTGTTACTTTCCCATCGACTTCATACTTTGTTGCCAAAAACGTGAAGTGAACTTGGGATCTGCATCACTAACGATCGAAGTAGGTGTGCCATGGGGTGTGAATACGTTGTGACGAAGATAGCATAGGGTGGTCTCTGAATTCGCATCTGAAGTAGTGGGGATGAACCAGGTGAATCCAACAGCCCGGTCCACAACTACCAAGACCATATCATAGGTCTTTGTTGGTCCTTTACTTTTGTTGAAAGGTCCTGCGAAATCGATGGCATAAGATGTAAAAATCTCCAGCGGAATCGGCATCATCTGGGAATCGCCTTCGGGCAACGCATTCCGTTCCTTATTCCTCTGACAGTGCTCGCACTGCCTACCGTAAACACTCCAATCCTTCCTCATCTCCGGCCAGTAAAGGTACTCATTAGCGTATCTAAGACCTCTTTCCACACCGTGGTGTCCTTTGTCATGGACTTTCAATATGACGAGTTCTCGAAGGGTTTGAGCATTTGCTGCATGGCCTTTCGGTACGTAAAGGGCTTGAAGTCCTTTGCGTCTAGTAGCTAACATCAGTCCGTCACCAATGCGATAGTGTTCCATCCTTCCTCCCTGAGCCGTCTTTCCCGAGTCGAGAGCTAACTTGTAGAACTTATCCTTCCTATAGGCATCGACTCGTGGTTCTCTCCACATGCTCTGCATCTCAGTGGTACCTTGAATAGTATCGTGTTCATCAAGTACCTGTTCGAGGCGCTAGGTGTATCCTGCATCCTCGAAGACATCATAGAGAATGCGGTCATCCTGTGAGAGGGTAGGGGGTAAGATTGTAGGAACGGTTCTGTTGTCGTGGGATAAGCCTCCTCCATCAAGGGGTTTCTGTTGCTTTGGCATATAGGCATCGCGGGCTTTCTGATCATGACCGTCGCACTCTCTGCACGCTGCAAGAGGATCGTCATGTTCTAGTGCCGTGGCTAGTCGCTTTCTGACTCTGTCGAGGGCAATTCTGAGGCTAGGACTCTCATTGCCTTCAGCTAAGTATCTCGCTCTCATTGTTGCCACCTCAAGTGATTCAGGTGTAATGACTTGTCCCGCAAGCCTGTTTTCGTCATGGAATTCGCACACTGCTTTGTGGCATGCTGTCCAATGAATCGCTGAGTGGTTCAATTCTTCTTCGCTGAGATTTCCCGAGGAGACCATATCTCCCCAATCGTTCCCTTCTCTCATACTGCAATCAGAGCCACATTCAGAGTGATCTCCAAGAGTGCGTAGGGGTTCAGAGTATGACATAGTGTCAGAAAAGAAGGAAGTAGCAAATAACGTATGGGGTGAGTTCTCGCGGGTATGGGTAACTTCGAGGTCTTCTGTTTCTCGGGTAGGATCTTGGGTGTATTCTGCTGGTCCAGTATCATGTCGATAAAGGCGGAAAAGTGCGTCAGCTAAATAGGTTGTTGCCCCAGGCTTGCAAACTATCTTTGCCATATACTTTGCTAGGTGTGTACGCCACCTCATGTGGTTCCTTGTCGGTCTTCGATCCGTTCTCAGATATATCCGGGGTTGATGATCTGTAACAATCGTAAACTCATGTCCTGCAAGGAGGTCATCAAATGCTACCAAGGCATCCATGATCGCCAGTGCCTCCTTGTCTGTTGTCCCATAGTCCATTTGCGTGTTAGTGAACTTCTTGCTGTGTAAGGATCCTGGCCGCGCTGTTTCAGGTGTTTGGCCTTGTCCAACCCAGGCTCCTACTGCTGTGTCTGACGCATCCGTTATTAACCATCTGGGTACTCCAGATTCGTGGTTAATAGGTCTGATGACCTCGTTATCATCTGCAAGCCTCTTTGTATTCTGAAACGCTGTGTTATCAGTTGGTGTCCAGACAAACTCTGGATTTCCTGTGAGGTCGGAAAGGGGTGCAGTGATCGTTGCAATGTGTAGCAGGAATTGGCTAATGTAGTTGTCCAATCCTAAGAACTCTTGCAGTTCTTTCCTATCTTTAGCTGTCATCTATTCTCCTATTCTCGTGATCCTGCCAAGTGAGGCGTGAAGTCTGTCATCGTCCACCATATGTCCTAGCACATTCATCTTGGGTGAGAAGAACTCTGACTTGTTTCTGCTGGCAAAGCAGTGCTCTTCCTTCAGCTTCCTGCAGACCTTCTTGATGTGCTCCATGTGCTCGTCTTCCTTGTTTGAGAATATGAGTATGTCGTCAATGGAGACCCACACAAACTCTCCAAGATAATCCGTCATTAGATGCGACATGATCCGCATCAATGTTCCCTGTGCGTTCATATCACCCTGCAGCATCACCTTGCTGACGAATCCTCCAAAGGTTGTCTTGAAACAGTTTAGGTATTCATATTCTGCTTCCACTCTTGTCTGGAAGTATCCGCCACTCAAGTCGATCTTGCTGCGATATCTCGATGGTCCTCATGCATTCAGGATCGTCCTTTGATTTGCGATTTGTGTGTCATCTTTTCTTGTATTGTCATTTCGTGCAGTAATATCCACCAAGGGTCTGATCCTGCCATCGGTTTTTCCTTGGACAAACAGTGGTGTTGCGCCAGGAACTTCCTTCCGATAGATAACTTCCTCTTGTTCCTTCTGAGCAAGCGATTCCTTAAGCTTTAGCTCATATTTTTCAGGAACCCCGAATGTTGGTTGCCTCTTAGGGTTCTCCTTATCCTTCAACTGGATTCGATGATTGTATTCTCGCAATCGTGGTAGTCTTTCCGGAATTGGGTCTGGGAAGACCTCAGGAAACATCTCCATGACGTCTTCTGTGGTTGCTATCGCTGCTGCCCTTGCTAGTCCACTAGTTGGCGTGCAGTTTACCTTGACCTTGTGCTTAGGAAAATGTATCGTCCAGTTCCCTCACTCCTTGGTTGCCTGATTTCTTGATAGAAATTCCATTCTAATCAAGGCATCATACTTTGCGAGGTTCCCAACAATCATTCTGTTGGTTCTGGTACGCATTTTTCCAATCTCTACATCCACTACGCATTGCTTGCTGCTTGTGGATTGTGATCCTTTCATGGCCATAACGATCCGAAGTTCTCCTTCTAATGCTTTGTTTCCACGCCGTGTGTGGTGACAAATGCTGCGCTAAGGATGTCTTCTCCAATAGTTCCTGTATCCAACAGTACCCTGGCATCGCGACCATTGATCCTTATTGTTCCTTCCAAAGCCTTCTTAGCCTTGGCCGTACTGAGTGCTGTTTTGCCAGATGAGGCGTAGGTCTCTATTTCCATCGAGTTGATGTAGACCTCATCTGCATTGGTTTCAGTCTCAGCTCTGTTTGAGGTTGATTCTTTCTTGACCGCTTTCCCCTTGCCTTCATCCTTCTTATCAGTACAGCTGCGGGAAAGGTGTCCTTTCTTTCCACAGGTAAAACAGGCACTGCTTGCCTTTTGTTCCTTGGAAACTGTGTTACTAACCTTCTTCTCATAGCTAGTCTTTGAGCTGCTCTGACCCCGGTCCATGTGATGTGCCTTCTCCTTTGATTCTTGCTTGTATGCTCCGACTCCTCTTAGCATGGCAGCCTGTCCTTCCGCATATCGTATTGCCGAGTTTATGGTTTCTTCATCGTCAAACCATGGTTCTATTATCTGGCGGAGCTTGATATGCATCCTAGCGAAGAATATTTGCATGAATAGATAATCGGAGATAATGTCCTTTGGTAACTTGGATCGATAGGTGAGCAAGTCTGTTGCTACATCTGAGATGTTCGTTACTACTCCATCCTTGACCTGTGTAACATCTAGGAGCTTCTGGTAAAGCTCCTCTGTATGTCTTGATGATTGGAATCATTTTCGTAGGTATCCAATAAGTTGGTCTCTTGTGATGTCATTTTCTCCGAACTCTTCCCGTGCATGTCGGTATATGTCTTTGGCTCTACCTTCTGTGTAGAAGCCATAGTATTGAGCGTTTCCTCCCATAGTTTAGGTAATACCATGTAGCGGTAGGTATTCTCGAACATCTTCATACCATCAATCGAATACGCCAGGGTCAATATCTTTTCCTGATCCTGAGAACGGCCGGGGTTCAGGGATCTTCATGCTCACCCTTGGTGCACTGGATCAATCAGGTACCTCGGTGGTTCCTGATGCCAACATCTTGTCGTCCTCGTCGTCACTTGACTCGCTGCTGCTAGAGCTGCTTGGATCGTCCTTGGCTGAGGTTGACGGTAAAGGTTTCTTTCCTTTCGCTGGGGATTCAGGAAATGCGCCTGGTATGGCCGTTTGTTCCTTGGCTATTTTACTTTCATATTCCTTGAGTGTCTGAGAAGCCTCGTCCCTTGCTAGTTGGTTGCTAGCCTTCCGATACTAAAGATTGAAGCCTTCTTGGCTTGCGCCTTAGCCTTTCAAGTTCGGGATATCGACCTTGCCGACGATTTTGCAAGTTCGCTTCTATCAAGCGTCCTACCTGATTTTGTGTTGAGTTCGTCGCCTATAGTGGGCAACTGTTGCTATCAGGTTGCTCGTAATGATCGTGGTACTCCCAGAATACTCTGCTGCTGACTATCTTGTATAGCCTGCTGATAGCTGTCGTCAGTATTGCTTAAGGTTGATCGCTCCTTAACCAATATAACTTTCAACTGACTTGTTGAAGTTAAAAAAATGTAACGTTTTCATATTGGTCCTCGGTACACGAGAACCTTTAAAAAACTGTTACGGGTTGTGCACTTGAAATCCTAGCCAAAGAGTGGCCTAGGCGGATTGATCAAGTGGAGGCTCTAAACCATTGTTCGATAAAACCTTTTACTATATCCCTAGGTCTTGAAGTGTTTAGCTGCTTCTCACTATTGTGGCGAACTGAAGAGATAACTATCCAACCAAGTATATGGAAAACTCTGTGTGTCGAAGTCTGCCCTTTCTAAGTCCGAAAGATGTAGCCTTTAAATACATGGCGGGCTTTCCTAAAGCCTTACTCCCACGAGCATAGCTCGTATCCTAAAACAACCATGGTATCAAATCGATACCATCAAACAATACATAAAACATTCAAGGTATCAAATCATCCCTTGAAATAAAACTTCAAACAACCGGAGTATCAACTGATACTTGCGAAACACAATCAGGGAGAGGCACAACCCCGTATCCCGAAACCAAATATAAAACAAACTAGGTATCAAATGATACCTCCTGCATAACATAATAAGGCTACCGCCACCAGGCTCGTATCCTGAAACCAAACTAATCCTAAAGAAAATCAATCAGTAACTATAGTACTTGTACTGGTTACAGAGGCAGCAACACCGATCTCCGTCTCAAATCTGGTTTCATCTGGATTGCATGGGTTTTCGTATTCATTACTGCTATCGTCGCTTCAATGAACGGTTTCCAAATGCCCTTGCCCTTCGGGCTCCGCCTCGGGTTCGATATGCCCCATTCTTTGTATTGTCGTTCTTTGGGGACGCTTGGGCGGTCTTGCCAGAACCCCACTCTCACCTGGACCAGGTGATTGGCTTCGACGTGAGGGCTGGTAGGTTAAGAGCGTCTGGGAGCTGCCAGACTGGTCCGCCTTTATTCCCGATCCGGATCCAATAGGGTCAGGTACAACGTCGCGCCTACCCCTGTGCATATTCAAGTTGCGAACTCGAGGTACTGCCTGACTGGATGCCATGGTATCCGGTATGACATTGCGTCTTTCCCCATTCACATTACCAACTTGAGGTGTTGGCTGACTGGATGCCATGGTATCCGGTACGTCGTTGCATCTATGCCCATTCAGATTACCCATTCGCGGTGTTGGGGGACTGGATCCCATTGTTTCTGGTACGACTTCGCGCCTACGCACGATCTGATTGCCTGCTCCATTGGTCGGCTGACTGCGTGAATTTGTCTGTCGTTGCGGATGCATCGGGGAACACTGGATAATCAGATGTGAGCCAAAATATAACTCTTATTTTTGGAAGAGATGAAAATGGTTCAACCTATATCGAGTTTTGTGAAGAGGAGGAGTTTGGGTGGTTTTCTTGTTTTCGATATGACTAGTTAGGTCTTATCTGCTAGCCCTTAGGGAGACGTGCATCATACAATATCAGTCGGTATTGAACGCAGATATGCTCATGCGAAAAATGTTTTCTGCATATTCAATATTGTGTCCGTGGTCCTGCTACTCGCAGCACTCCTAGACTTCAAGACTCCAGGCTTAAAGATTTGGACGAAATGGGGGTGTTCCTAAGGCGGGGTACAAGCCACAAAAGGTATCGGTTAGCGACCGTAATTCTAGCGAGACATCGGCCACACGTAGAGTGGACGATAATTATGAAACATCATCTCCAGCCAACCAATCAAGACAGATGAATGTAGAACGCACTGTAGTCGCTCGATGACGGCCCCCAGTGCTTAGAAAGTCCTGGTTTGATAAAGCGAGGTGGGCCAAATATAGTAACAGGTAAACTTCAGCTAAGGCGAGGCTGGGAGTCTAAGATGCAAGGGCAAAAAGGGGATTAGGCACAAGCGATTGAAATAGCTAGTCATACAAGATACTAACGCAAGGGCACTCAATGGTATGATTAATATCCTATGCTAGCTAAGAAAATCCCAGGGTGAAAATTCAACATCTAAACTACAAAGGTTGCAAAATCAGACAGGTAATGAAAAATTAAGGGAAAATCTACAGAACAAAGAATCAATTGCCGGCAACCCTGGTGCTTCATCGATGGCCCTTTGGCGGCATTTGGGTGTTTTGTCCCGCGGCTGTAGGGGCATCATGAGTGTTAGGAGCCGGGGATGGGGGGGGGCCCAGGGAAGGTGGTAATATCCTGATCCAGCGCAGGGGGCGGGGTTTGCGGTGCCAGCGGAACAGACTCCGCATTTCGGGTACTGGGAGCCAATGGGATAAACTCAGCATTTGGTGTGATGGGAGCCGGCTCTATTGTCACAGCATCGGAGATCGTGGAAGGTGGCGCTAGTGTAGGGCTGACGGGTGTGGGAGCGCTGACCGGAGGCTGATCAAGGGTTCCAGAGAGACCAGCAGGAGAACTATCCTCACCGCCATCCTATGCATCATGGTCGCTTCCTCTCCAGCTGCCATTTCTCAGCCAACCAGCCATCGATGGAGTCCCCTGGATCAGCTGTAGAACAGGCCTCTGCTGCTTGGAATCTGACAGCGCCAGCCGCTTCGAGCGCGACACTGGCTCGATGGGATTAGAGCCCGATGCCTCCTCCTCCACCTCCAATAGGAGAAACCTGGTGGTGCCGGATTGCGTCCAGGGGCCAGGGGCGCCCGAATTGTTGTCCTATTCAGGAGGTTTAGTTATTGAGTCTGGTATTCTTCTAGATAGCTGAAAGACAATAAACTTACGTCGATAACAATTGTCTGCCGCTCCTGGGGCATCTGAGATTCCCATTCGCCCTCGGCCAGATTCTCCAAGCTGTTGTCCTCCTCACCGTCCGCCCCGTTGTCGTCCTCGTCATCGTCCATATCTTCTATTTCATCCCCCGCTCTTCCTATGGCTACCTGATACACCTATTTCTCGCTATGATGTGGTCGTCCTCGTCGCGCTCGTTGTCCTCATCGTCCTCGTTGTCCTCATCGTCTTCGTCGTCCCATTGGATGCACACCACTATGTCTTCTGCCTGCCCGGAATGATCCGCGACATTGCGGTATTTATAATGGGAGTCTGCCCCCAATGGGCTCCGGCGTTGATCTGTCATCCCCTGCTTCCTCGAGGCGTGACACAAGAACCACCAGAACCAGAGGATGTTTGCCATCCTTAGTAAGGGGCCACGCCCGAAGGTCATCATCTGTGGGGAGGAAGATGAGGTCTCGGAGGGGGAGTGGGGCTGTACGATCCATGCTTAGTGCGTTGTGTAATGGGGGCACTCTGTAGGAAGACAGATCCTAAGATCGCGACAGCACCGAAGACGCAAAGTAGAAGTAAGGATCAAAATAAAGATAAAGATAATTCAAAGTAGAATCAAGCGGTAAAACTTAATATCCTTAAGCCTGAAAGCTTCAGTCAATAAGTTCTCTCAAGGATCGTTGGTTATCAGAATAGGGTGTCTCTCGCTTTAGTTAACTAGAATAATGTAAAGCCAGAGGACACCCGTCAACCATTCTGACCTTTCGCCAGCACCCTGCTCAGCTCAGGGTTGTCCAACTAACCCGCCTAGAGTGAGCTAACACTCGGAGGCAGTCGGACCGCTCAGATATTAACTATCTCCACAAATAGGAAGTGCTTCTGGTGATGTCTCTCCAACTACATCTGCGTGAGGGAAAACCCTTTCCTATCGGGAGCATCTCAGTGGCCGACTGACATGCCAACCGTGGAGATAATATCCATTGGGACTCACTGGCCCAGGAGTGGTTTCGTCTATACAAGTTACGTAGTCTATCGGCAAATCTACTTGCCTATACTAAGCTTCTAAACCGCACTGCATGCTCCCACATTTAGAAATCTCCTGCTGCTTGACTGCATGGGCGCTACCCACAGCCAACCATGCGGGACCCTCTTAAATCGTGCCAAGACTTACACCTCTAGAGTCCACTAGTAACCCATGGTAATGCTACACTTCACGGGGTAGCCGGAGACTGGCTTTGGGGTGGTTGTCCTGGAAGCCTTGCAGCTTCCCCAATCAGCCCCAAGCCCTCTACTGTTAACCATACAACTACCCAGATGTCAAAATATGCCCGTAGGTGGTTCCCAGGTGTTATCCAGGTGGCGCCCCAGGAGGCAGTCACCCTCACACCGCTTATATATCCTGCGAACAGCTTGTGCTCAGTTGGACGGCCACAACTCATACGGTGTTGTGGGTGCGTTCCTATGGATCTCCCTTTACTAGAAAGCACACAACTACACAGCCGTACTGTGCCGTTGCGCCGTACCAACGCTGGAGCCGCAGGGGGGTGTTAAGAAGAACCCCTCAAAGTTAGAGGAGGTTCAGACCACCCCTGCTCTGTCAGTAGCCCGTTTCCTGTCCGACGAAGCTGCCCTATCAACATCTAAGAGCCCCACTATTGTGGTATAACTTCCCCCTAAGTCCACAGATGACTTTGTCGGTGAAGGTAGGGTAACTGGGGTACCTCAGTAGGGTAACTGGGTCCCTAAGGTAGGGTAATCATGTTTCCAAGGTAGGGTAACTTCACCATGTTATGCTTTTGTTCCTTTCAGGAGTCCGCACGACCACATATTATGTGACCCCGGGGACCAGTGCAACGTTTACTATGTTTCTTTAACGTTACGCGAACATGTCCTCCGAAGGTTACCCTGTCTAACCCGATGTCACCCAGTCACTTTGTAGACACTTGTACCAACTCATGTCTACCATTAGTATACTTAGAATAATGGTCTATCCTCAATCTGATTACCTCTTAGTATACCATATGGGCTTGAGTTTAGTCCACTGTAGCTACCTATCTATAGGGTCGTTACACGTTGCTACCTGCACGAGTTGCGCCGATGAGATATCGAGGGCATAGAATCGCCTCCTCAGCGCGTGGCGCCTTTATCAGGCCGAGGAGGTTTTTTATACTTGGCGACTCGAGGACTCCCCAGGCTATTCCCCGATCAAAGCTATTCTGCCAGCAGGGATGGCCAAATAACGCATGCTCACCTTGCGGGGCACCCGTTCGGCGAACACTCTAGATCGTCATTGCTCGTGGGGAATATGCAGAAGTCGAATTCCGCGAGGCCACTGAAGATATCTATTACGGTGGGGGACCGGGGAAATTAGCGTGGATTGATCACGTACTCAGAGGTCCAGCAACCTCAATACCAGCCCGCTCTGTGTAGTCATGCTCCATTGCCGTCCATAGTTTCTTAGCCATGTCCTTGACAAAAATCCTCAGTGGATGACGGACCTCCCTGACGGCATCAGGGCAGTGGTTCTTTTTTACAAATTCGATCTACGATTTCACAGGTGAAAGACAACTGGCAATGTCGAGGATCACGGCCAATTGATCGTGGGTTAGCCATCCTTGATCACATGAGTGGGACTTTGTATCTAGATCTTAACATTGTGACACCATACATTGCAGGCTCTAGTTTTGGTTCACGCATTCTTGAATCCACACCAGCTTTTTGCATATGCTATGTCGCCATAGCACCGACTGATTCATCCGTTAGTTTAAAGGGTTCTTGGATATATGGGTAGGTTGTTGTTGACGTACCCAGAATCCTCAACGGCCGAAACGAAATAGGGATTTTCACCTTATCCCGATGGCCCACTGTGACATAAATGACAACCGTCAGCCACACATCGGAGCATGGTTGAAGAATAACGGTGTCAATGGATTATTGGTTACCTTCTCTCCGCAGTTGTCTGTAGGTGGCAGCATGCTGGGGAGCACTGCGTTTACCACCCATGACTTCACTTTCGTCCTGCAGGACTGCCGGACGTCTTGAACCAATCATAATATTAATATCAAGCACTGGTCAATAGTATCACAGCGTGAACATACTTTCCTAGGCGTACGGAGCTTGGTTGTTTATTCTTTGTGGCTAGTACGCCAGGCTTGCTGAAGTAATGCGATATTAGTATTGCCTACGATTAAACAATTGGACCAAGTGTACTTACACTGCCCTTTTGCCCTGGGCTCTTCGGGTGCTCTTGCGGGGCATTTCAACTATGAGAAGTGATGAAGGGGGGTGGGGGGTGAACGATGTGAAGGAGGTGTGAAGGAAAGGAAGGAGGGCAGATGAGGACCTTTATAGACGTCAGGAACACTCGTAGTGCATCGCAAAAAAAACCCCGACCTCTGGGTTGTGTAAACATTGAACCCTATGATGTGATGACCTCGTAGGCTTTGCACGACTTCGACGATCTTGCACCCACCCTTCAAATGAAGACCTATGTTTGTAAGCTCTAAATTTTGATCTATAGATATTTCAAATCGACGCTTATCGTGTGTCTTCATTGATATAGGAAATAAGCTTTTAAGCCACTGCTGGGTCCGGACGCCGAAGGTTTGTTGTTCTGGAGATGCCAAGAGACGTCTGTGCCCCGGCTACAAGACATTGATGTCAATATCTTCGCGTAAGACCCCAGTATCATGTGGCTTAAAAGATAAGATGCCATCATCCGCAAACATCAAGGGCTCACTCACTTGTTCTTCCGTGAGGCTGACATGAGCCCTCATCGACACTCATCGATACTCAGCGACTCTTATCGATACTCAGTGACTGTTAGCAACACTTCGACGTTGAGGAAGCTGTCAATACCACCATATTTCCCTAAAGAGTTGATCTATGTGATCTAGAAGCCTAATATTCCAACCTTGAATAAATGAAAGACTACGATAAACAAAACTAATAAAACAATGAATCTACCCAGACACCACAAGCAATCGCCCCACCGTCTCATCCATGACGTGAAGTGCACTCCCCCCGGCCATTGAACCCCCACGAAGTCTCTTCGATCTCTGTTCCTCACAATCATTGCCCTTCAGATCTCCACCAATGCGTACGTCTACACCTTTCATAGACTCACGCCCCAACGCTCCTAAGCCTGTTTGCTTAAATTTACCAAGTCCAAATTTTCATCATCCGGAGCACCACACTTGAGAATCTCGCCCCCGCATGTTAGACGCCCAAGTAGGTCAGAAGACATTGGATCATGCAGTCGGCTCAAAGATTTGAGAGCGAGCGGGGAGCAAGCAATGGCGTATCCAACAGTATTGGCGACAGGGGGTGGCGGCATCCCGGGGCTGTCCTGACCGTTACACCGGGTGTCCGCGACATCCGATGATGAACCGGATCATCCTGGAAGGGAAATACTAGGGGCGTCTCCATCTTGGTGATCCCTTGATTGATTGGTGTTCCCGTAATCAAATATGGGCGGTATCTGTAGCGTCCGGTAATGCATGTTCCCCATATGGCCTGCTGCAGAATCGACCCAATCAGGGACGGCATTCTCATTGAGATATTGGTCAGCTCTTAACAATGGTGTCACCAGTGGTGTGTAGCCCTCGTTGCGGTAACAATAGACCATGAGATCGACGGGATCATCGAGAACTGGATTCAACAGGAGTCAGGCACTTACCATTTCATCGCTATCGATGAAAACATAATCAATGCAAGATACCCATTGGGAAAGAACCCTGCAGAGCCTTCGGCGGCCTTCTCCAGTGGCACCACGTATATAGCGAATTCTGTCGTTTGGTACATTTCTCGAAATCATAGCTGACAGCTCCCGGATGTCATAGGAATCTAATTCGGCGAACTGGACACCATTTATATGGGGGGGACGCCAATGCAGCATGTTATAGTCAGGCCTAAAATTTAAGTTCACCCTCTGTTCTGGTATCTGAGCCTGGCTGCGTCTGGAAGGCCAGGTCCAAACAATAGGCAGACCACGGGGCCTCCCAAGTAAAGCACTCCAATCTAATAATTATCAGTCAGCAAGTAAAAACACAAAAGGCCCTAATTGTTATGAAAGAAACTAACCTTTGGGCAAAGGGTCCGGAGTCGCATAATTCCCACCCCTAGGAAGCACCCTTGGAGTCGGGACATTGCTTCTTACCAGAGACAGAGTCGATATCTCTGGCGATGTGTCTGGCGTGGCGATCTGATAAATCGCTGGCGCATCAGGAGCGTTTGCGGCATTCTGAGGATAATAGTTTAGAGGAGGAGCATGTGCTAATGAATTAGGAGGAGCGTTATAGGCGGGAAGGGCAGATGCGTTTTGCCCCGGAAGAGCGTAATTCGCAGGAATGCCCAGTATGTTTGACCAGCAGGAGGGTAAATCGCAGGATGAGGAGATATGTTTTGCCCCAGAGGGGGGTAATTCCCGTGCTGATCAGGTACGTTTTGAGCCTATACACCTTGCGCCCCTACACCTTGCGCCGGAGGGAGGTAATTCCAGTGATGATTAGGTACTTTTTGCGCCGCTACACCTTGCGCCGGCAGGAGCTAATTCCCCTCATAAGCAGGTACGTTTTGACTCTGAGAGGGGTAAGCCGGTGGAACGTTTGGGGAAACTGGACCTGGGTTTGGTACAGTCGTTATGGGACTTTACTGGTCTGGGGCGTTGTGGGGTAGGAACTGATCGCTGAGCATGATCCGATCATATAAGACTCCATTCTGGCCCAGTGGTGCCAGGCCTATAGAACAATTCTTCACCGTGGTTCTCAACTTCATCTCACAGTCCTTAACAAGTTGAACTACAGACTTATCGATCTGGCGCATAACAGCCCTGTTATTCGCAGTGCCAGCTGTGACAAGGCTGTCGCAGGCAGGACGCAGTGTCCTCATACCCGCCACGATTTGCTGGAAATGGTGGTCAGAGAATGTACGGATTTTCCTAAAGCCCCTTGCAAGCATCTAATCCTTCACCGCCTCCCGCCATTCGCCATACAAGTGGTTGTCACCTGGTATGCCCATTGATAACTTGTGATCAACAATCTTTGGATAATTGGAGTGTCTTGAACTTATATATCCTCTCAGAGATACAGGCGGAAGGTGATATGTTTGGCCTGCCAGAGCCTGCAGGTTTCCCGCATGTAGCATAGCAATGTACACTATGTTATTATTTGCCATATCGCCAACCCTTTGGGTGTATACTTTGCCGCTGGGGTGAAAATAGCCTGCGGTGTGAATTCGGTGGATATCCTAGATGTTGTGGGTGTGAGTTAGTTCTGAGTATGGATTGTGTGGAATTTGTGGAAGTTGTTAATCCGAGTTGATTCCGGGTATGAATTCATTCCATCAGAATCAATGCTGATTATATAGACAACTCTCAGTCATTTAACGCTTTTAATGCCTCTTGATTCTTTTCAAGAATTTGTAGTTCTGACACTCGCATAGCTAGGGCTTTATTGACTCATGTTTATGTTAGAAATGAAACATCCCCTCGGAAACATGACCATCGTGAAACATGAAGTTCGCCGAGCCCGTTCATGAAAGAAACCATAGCTGATACTGTGGGACGTCTACATCTAGGACGCTAAACCGAATCCACCTCTATTTACAGTTTAACATTCAAAGGGTGCAGACCTATTGAACCTATGTGCGATCCACACGCCTTAGGATCAACCCTAACTACTCCTGCGATGCCTAGCAAATGTCCATTCTGTCAACAAAAATACACCCAAGGAGCAGCATATGAGAAACATTTACGAACTATCCACGCCAATGTGAACATTATCCTCGCCTCCACTACTATACGATATCCATCATCGGCCAGCCATGTTCTTAACGCGCAAACCAACATGGTGGGAGCACCTCCGGATTCCGACTATGAATCCGATCCCGAGCCTACTGGACGCGAGCATGACCTATTGCGGGCTGATGTTGTGTACGAGTCTGATACAGAAGTGGTTAACAACAGTGCCTCTTTTTGCCACGGGCAACAAGCGCATTTTCCGGGCGCTGGACAAGCAATTGGGGACGTGACTGGGTTCAAGCAAGAAATCAGAGTGTGTAATCTATGCGAAGACCTATGGGCACCATTCCCCAGCGGGCAAGGGTTCAGGCTTGCCTCTTGGCTCCTTGAGAGTAAAGTACGGAAATCACGAATCAACGAATACTCGCGATTGGCCTAGGCAATTCTGAGTCTGTCGGCTATGGATCTATACACACGCTCGAGAAGCACCTCTGGCAATTGGATCCGTACAGTCGAAATCTACAATAGTTTGAAGGATAGGTAGTGGACGGAAAGAGAACTTTATCATTCTTCTATTGCAACGTCCTAGATTGTCTCAGATATCTCCTTCGTCAGATACCCTAAGGACATGACTTTTTTGTTTATGCGCCACGGCGTGAATACGATCATACAGGACAAGGGGTATATGCAGAGATGCATACAGCAGACTGGTGGTGGAACATTCAAGTAGAGTTTCTCGATTTCTTTCCCGGAAGCGCTGACTAACTGATTATAGCTGACACTTCCATCTGGCACAACTGTGGTTCCAATCATTGGGATGTCGGATCAGACGCATCTGAGCCACCTTTCCGGTTACAAGAAGGCTTGGCCGGTCTATTTGAGTCTCAGAAATCTTCCAGCAACCCGGAGTAATAGACCCGGATCCTTTGCAGTTCTCCTTCGTGCTCTATCTCCTGTTCCCCTCAAACTTACAAAGTTCTCCGCAGACAACTTGGTGAGTGAAATTAATGCTTAAACACTCCGTGGGGTCTTCGAACTCCTGTTTGAGCTCTTGCAGAAGGTGGCGCTGGAGGGCGTCAATATTGACTGTGCCAACGGGAAAGTCCTGAGATGCTTTCCAATATTGTCCGCATGGATTTCTGACCACATGGAAAATGGTGCGCTTCACGGGATATAATCGAATGTTTGTCATAAATGGGAGTTGCTTCCAGGAGATTGGGAACCGACGCCAACAGCCACCAGGCCCGAGATTATACAAGATAGGAACATTGCGAGGGGGAATCTGCCAGTGACGACTCCCGCATAATCTTTGAAACTCTTCATATGGATCTTGAGAAAAACGTGTTTGACGGGCTTCACCGACTTTCAGCCCCTGGTCTGCACAAGCCAGATTTGCTTCATACAGTTTATCTTGGGTTGTTCAAGCACTTGATGGACTGGATCTCGGGCTTTCTCAACAAACACGCCTGGCTCTAAGCGTTTGACGATACCTGGAAGGCCCTACCACCATTCCAAGGGTTTTTTGTGCCCAACTGTAACGGGGGCACTCTGTAGGAGGACGGATCCTAAGATTGCGACCGCACCGAAGACTCAAAGTAGAAGTAAGCATCAAAATAAAGATAAAGATAATTCAAAGTAGAATCAATCAGTAAAACTCAATATCGTTAAGCCTGAAAGCTTCACTGAAATAAGTTCTCTCGAGGATCGTTGGTTCTCAGAATAGGGTGTCTCTTGCTTTAGTTAAGTAGAATAATGTAAAGCCAGAGGACACCCGTCAACCATTCTGACCTTTTGCGAGCACCCTGCTCAGCGCAGGGCTGTCCAAATCACCTGCCTAGAGTGAGCTAACACTCGGAGGCAGTCGGACCGCTCGGATATTAACTATCTCCACAAATAGGAAGTGCTTCCGGTGATCTCTCTCCTACTACATCTGCATGAGCGAAAGCTCTTTCCTATCGGTAGCATATCAGTGGCCGACCGAGATGCCCACCGTAGAGATAATATCCATTGGGACTCACTGGCCCAGCGGTGGTTTTGTCTATACAAGCTATGCAGTCCATCGGCAAATCTACTTGGCTATACTAAGCTTCTAAACCTGACTGCATGCTCCCTCGATAAGAAATCTCCTGCTGCTTGACTGCATGGGCGCTACCCACAGTCAACCATGCGGGACCTCCTTAAATCGTGACAAGACTCACACCTCTAGAGTCCACTAATAACCCATGGTAATGCTACAGTTCACGGGGTAGCCTGGGACTGGCTTTGGGGTGGTTGTCCTGGAAGCCTTACAGCTTGCCCGGTCAGCCCCAAGCCCTCTACTGTTAACCATACAACTACCCGGAGGTCAAAGTATGCCCATAGGTGGTTCCCAGGTGTTATCCAGGTGGCGCCCCAGGAGGCGGTCACCCTCACACCCCTTATATATCCTGCGAACAGCTTCTGGTCGGTTGGACGGCGACAACTCATACGGTGTTGTGAGAGCGTTCCTATGGATCTCATTTTACTAGGAAGCACACAACTACACAGCCGTACCGTGCTGTCGCGCCGTGCCAACGCTGGGGCCGCAGGGGGTTGTTAGGAAAATCCCTTGAAAGTTACAAGAGGTTCGGACCACTCCTGCTCCGTCAGTTGTCCGTTTCGTACTATACGAAGCGGTCCTATGAACATCTAAGAGCCCCACCATGGTCGGATAACTCCCCCCTATGTCTGGAGATGACTTTGTCGGTGAAGGTAGGGTCACTGGAGTACCTCAGTAGGGTAACTGGGTCCCTAAGGTAGGGTAATCATGTTTCCAAGGTAGGGTAACTTCACCCTATTATGCCTTTATTCTCTTCGGGAGTCCACGCAACCACATATAATGTTACCCCGGAGACCCGTGCAACGTTTACTATGTTTCCTTAACTTTACGCGAACATGTTCTCCGAAGGTTACCCTGCCTAGTAGGGTAACTTTGGCCTACCTAGGTTACCCTGTCTAACCCTATATCACCAAGTCACTTTGTAGACACTTGTACCAACTCATGTCTACCGGTAGTATACTAAGTATACTGGCCTATCCTCAATATGGTTACCACTTGGTATGCCATACGGGCTTGAGTCTAGTCCACTGTAGCTACCTATCTGTAGGGTCGTTACACCAACAAGACCTATCGCGAGGTCACGCAGTCGGAAGGAAAAGAGATGAGGAACCTTGGGTTGTGTCTTTTGGGGGTTCTCGCCGGAGCACTGCCACAGCCCGACAGCTGGCAGGTAACACCTTTCAAACATGCTCTATACGGTGTGTGGTCACTTGTCGACTTCAATATGATAGTGCAATACCAAAGTCAGACCCCCGTGACCATAGCCTATATGGAGGCATATCTCAACCAGTTTCACAGGATGACAGATATCTTCTTGGAGTTTCAAGTTTCTAAACGAACACGGGCCAAGGTTGACAAGCAGCGAAAGGAGGTACAACATCAGCGAACCCAGACCAACATGCAAGTGGCACCGTCCAAGCAGCGTCGGCGCCTTGAAGATGATCAGGATGAGAAGAACCACCTCCGTATGGACATGATCCATACGGAATCCCATTTCAACTTTGTTAAGATGCATCTGCTAAGTCACTTCTCTGATCATATATACCAGTTTGGCAATATCCCAATGTATTCCACGGAGATCGGGGAGCTCGCGTATAAGGAACAGATCAAGGAGGCATGGAGACTCTCAAATAAGAACTATGTCAAGTGACAAATTCTCCACAGCTACGGTCGTGAGCATGCGATCCGAATCAGACTTTTAAACCTGAATTGGCTCCGACGTCGCGGAGCCAATCTAGGTGACGATGTTCTCCCCTATTTAGATAAAACAATAAGTACAGTATCCATGCCGGCCCCTCCTGCAAAGATCTTGAAAGGTCGTCATGATGATGTGTCTGACGTCCTTGATTTTTGCAAGGTGTTAGGAATCTCTCGTAACCGGATCTCTTTGGAATTGTTTCGATAGAGCAGACACGACCTGCCCACTGAACACCGCCTTCCCGAAGAACCAGCAATACTCCAAATACTTCCTGTTGAACTACTAACGCAACTCGACATCCCTGTTTTGGCATTCCAGGAAACCAACGTTTACAACATCCATCAGGGACGATGCACAGGAACTAACCGATTTCAGAATCAACAAAGTCAGAAAGATTGGGTTTGAGTACAGGCCGGAAGCGAGGAGATGTATGGTGCGCTGAGGGGTCGTCTCCCAGCAAAGCTCATAGCGCTCTTTAAAATCAGGGACTGCCACTAAGACACTCTGTGGCAGTTGGCAGCTGTTCAGATCTTGAGCCCTGTGAACTCAGGCTGGCCCTCTGATATAAACGGTCTTGTTACGGTTCAGCTGAGAGAAGATGCGTAAGACAGTACATTTGTTGACATAGGGACCATTCTCGACCTGACTCATCTCATTCCAGAGGAAGACCGGCGCTGGCTCGTGAAGAGCCGTATCGACTTGAGAACGTTTAACCAAATTTATTAGTTATACAAAGAGGAGTATGATGGATATGTGTGAAGGCATATATCGGATGCCATGGCAAGCTGTATATATTCTGTGTACTGGTATTAAGAAAATATATAATTAATACATGAGTTAAACATGCCAGTGATGACTACTCTCAGCAGACGCCACCGGATGTTGGTGGATGCAGGGCTGGTACAGGGTGCATGCCAGGAGACTAGGGGTAGGAGTATGATAATCCTGAGGGCTTCCGGAAGAAGCTGGCGAATTGAAAGCGTCCGGATGCTGGGATATGGAGAACAGGGGAGACGTCAAGTCTGGATGCAAGGGATGGTTGCTGCGCAACTTAGGACACAATAGTGCCGTGCAGGGGTTGGGGACGGTCTCAGGACGCACGGGAAGCGTACGGACACTGGAACTGAACACAGGACGTACCGGACGCACGGGACGCAGTGAGGGCACATCAGATGCATATGCCTTTTTTTTACTGATGTCCCACCACCTTTTCCTTGTTGCTGCCCTTTTTTGAACTCTAAATATTTTCATTCTCCTTCATCCTTCCGCCAACGTATCAGGCTTGACCCAGGTATCCGAAAACGACTGATAACCTCCACCCATGTGGGCTTACGCGGAGTGGTTGGTCCCGAAGGCATAGAGGCTATATCCCAGAATGATAGCACTCGGAGCCTGTAGCTAACACTATATGTCTCACGGTCCCCTGATGAGATAGGTGTTGGGATAACTTCGGTATTCTTGCTTTTGTTACACAGTTGCTATGAGGGATTTCCTTTGTAAGGTTACGACAAATTGTATTGTTTCCTTGGTTACACAGATATACAACTCATACTAGGGTATGAGTCTGGCGGCAAAGGCTGTGCTAGGATTTCCTTCTATATTAGGGCGGGCTCCACCCCTTATTTCCTACACGCTCCGCGCCCTCTACACCTCCAGTCATTGAAATTACAACTCCACGTCGTTCAGTGCACGATCCCCCCTCGCCCCCTAACTTCTCCTGCCTTTCAGGCTTCGCGTCCCTGATCCCCCATCGTCACGATGGATGACCTCCCCCCTCTCCCTTCCTCGGCGGCTCCCTCTCGGGCTTCGTCAAGGCAGTCTTCTTCACCGGGTCTCAGCGAGTCCCACCTCTACATCCGTGACTTTGTCCGCGAGACACGCCAGCGTCTTAACTTCACTTCAACCCAACTTCCTATCCTCGACGATACCCAACTTTCCGAACTCTCTGATGGCGAGACCATCCTCCTCCCCCTCTGCTGCTCGGCCTTGAACGCGCTTGCCTCCATGACGCGTCAGCTGGACACCATAACAACCCAATTGGGTACCTTGCAGGGTATCGTTGCAACCCTCCCAACCACTGCGGCCTTAGACTGCAAGCTCTCCCCTGTCCAAGCGTCCCTGCGTGACCTGTCACAAAGGGTGTCTGCTGCCCCCCATCCGCAAGCGCCTGCCCCCACTCGGCCGCCTGTTCCCCCGACTGGTACCACCACACTCCCCATGCCTCCGCCTCCGCCGCCCCAGGTTAGGACCAAGACCCGAGCCCCCCCCCCAAATAGGTCGACCCCCTCGTCCTTCGATCCGGACATACCCCGGTACGACCCGGACACCCGCTCCTTTTACGGTAATCCCCGGGCGTACGCGGAGAAGTTCCCTGATTCATGGGAAGCCAACGCGTTTCGTGAGGGAAAGTACCCCGACCCCTCCACATTCATTTCGGGCCATCTCGCCCCCGACTGCCCCAAGACCCAACCGTCGTACGCCCAGGCAGCCACTGCCAGCGCCCCGAAGGGTAAGAAGAATAAGAGCACTCTCACGGCTGCCAAAGTCGCGTCAGCCAGCAACGCCGTCTCTGTCCCGCAGAGACCAAAGTCGCTCCCGACCGCCGAGAGAAGATTCTACGCTCCCCGTTCCTCCCCCTCCGAGCACCCGCAAGCTTCTCTGATCGCTGCCACCTTCCCTGACATCTGCGCCCGTGTCCTCAGGGATGCGAACTGTATCCTCCCCCTCGCTGTCACCACCAAAGTTAACGATCGAGGGTCCGTCACCCTACTCGTCACCGACCCTGCCACTCCCGCTGCGGCCTTTGCGCCCTACTTTGATGCCCTCTCTTCCCAGCTCAACAAGTCTTTCCCAGTGGGAGACTCTCCCTGGCTGCCCTTTCGCCTCGCCCCCAACGAAACCCAACTCGCCATCCACTCTCTCCCCCTCGCTTTCCTCCCGGAGGATCCGAGCGAGCTCTTCCCGTGCCTCGCGGAGTCGATCCTTAACTCCAAGGAGGTCCGCATCCTCGCCGCCAGATTCCTCAACCCAGACGCCCGCTCAAGGGAGGGCAAAACTGCCACCTCGGTCATCGTCTCCGTCCACCCTGGGGATGTCCAGACGATGGGTTCCTCCATCAGACTCTTCTCTCACTCGCGCACTGTCGAGCGGGCCTACTCCTCAAACAGGTACACTCAATGCAAGAACTGCTGGGGCTTCGGCCACGTCGCTCCCAGATGCCCGTCCTCCGACCCGGTTTGCCCCATCTGTTCCCTCAACCACACACGTGCCTCCCACCGCTGTCCCAATCCCACCTGCCCTGGAGGTGGCAACCTTAAGGCTACTCCTGGCTGTTGCTCTTCCTCACCACCCCGCTGCGTCAACTGTGGCGAAAATCATACCGCCGTACATAGGGATTGCGAAAGCCGTCCGGTACCGCCCACTCTCAGGCGTTCAACCGTTGCCGCCGAGGAAGTTCCACCGCCGCCAGCTGGCGACAAGATGGACACGGCCGCTGACGTCCAGGACCACTCGCCCCCCCCTTCACCCACCCGCTCCCTCCAGTCGGCGTTCGAGATGGCTACTCCAAGGGCCAGAAGGACAACGATACTTCCAGCCTCAGTAAGGCCCACACAAGGCACAGGCGCCCTCCCCCCCCCGGGGCACCCGAGC
>Ga0307517_10003987_pt1 | contig 22854 bp, 15 predicted proteins | sample 23_EM_MG_FD_194515 | JGI IMG/M metagenome (GOLD analysis project Ga0307517, IMG submission 194515) | Populus trichocarpa ectomycorrhiza microbial communities from riparian zone in the Pacific Northwest, United States - 23_EM | ecosystem: Host-associated > Plants > Roots > Unclassified | place...
ATAGGCTTTCGTAGGCCGATCGAATTCGGCCTATATGGGCCTAGGCTCTCTTCCGGAGCGGCCTGCCTTAGCCCGGCCTACGGCCTATAGGCCGGCCTACCATCGGCCTGGCCCGTTGGGAACACTGTGAAGAGGTAATGAAGATGCTAGTAGACCAGACGAAGGCCAATCCAACCAAAGATAATGATGGCCGGACGCCAATTTCGTGGGCTGCGGAGCACTGGCGTGGGGAAACTTGTATATCGCACTTGGAGGAAGCTGGTTTCGGTCCCGACTTACCTGATCGAAATGGTCGAACACTGCTCTCTTGGGCGGCAAGCGGGGGCAATATGGGATTTGTACGATATCTGCTGAGGCGCAATGATGTCAACCCTAACCAGGTCGACAATGGCGGCCGAACACCGCTCTTGTGGGCTATAGAAAAGAAGAGCCAAGGAGCAGTGGAGCTCCTTTTGGAACGAGCCGATATTGACCCCAATTTAGCTGACAAAGATGGCCAGGCATCGCTCTTGTTGGCTATAGAAAAGAAGAGTCTGGAAACTGTGCAGCTCCTCTTGGAACGAGCCGATGTGGCTCACAATTTGGCTGACAAAGCTGGCCGAACACCGCTCTTGTTGGCTATAGAAAAAGAGAGTCTGGAGGCTGTGCAGCTACTCATGGAAAAAACCGATGTGGATCTCAATTTGGCTGACGAATATGGTCGAACGCCGCTCTTGTTGGCTATACAAAAGAAGAGCCTGGAGGCTGTGCAGCTCCTCTTGGAACGAGCCGATGTGGCTCACAATTTGGCTGACAAAGATGGCCGAACACCGCTCTTGTTGGCTATAGAAAAAAAGAGTCCGGGGGTTGTGCAGCTCCTCATGGAAAAAACCGATGTTGATCCCAATTTGGCTGACAAAGATGGTCGGACACCGCTCTTGTTGGCCATGGAGATGGAGAGTCTGGAGGCTGTGCAGCTCCTCTTGGAACGAGTCAATGTGGATCACAAGTTGGCTGACAAAGATGGCCGAACACCGCTCTTGTTGGCCATACAAAAGAAGAATCTGGAGACTGCGCGGCTCCTCTTGGAACGAACCGATGTGGGTCACAATTTGGCTGACAAAGATAGCCGAACACCACTCTTGTTGGCCATAGAAAAGAAGAGTCGAAAGGCAGTGCAACTCCTCATGAAACGAGCCGATGTTGGTTCCAATTTGACCAACAATGGTGGCCGAATCCTGCTCCTGTGTGCCTCAGTAGCCGCGAGTCAGCAAGCCGTTCAGATCCTCTTAGAACGATCCGATGTTAACCCCAACTCGGCTGATAAATATGGCCGCACACTTCTGTTGTGGACTGCAGCAAGCGGGAATCATGAAGCGGTCCAACTCCTCTTGGAACGAGCCGATGTGGATCACAATTTGGCTGACAAATATGGCCGAACACCCCTCTGGTGGGCAGCAAAACATGGGAGTCAGGAAGTAGTACTACTTCTTTTGGAAAGAGCCGGTGTTGATCCCAATTTGGCTGACAAATATGGCCAAACGCCACTCTTGTTAGCCATAAGGCTGGAGAGCACTAAAGTAATGCAGCTACTCATGGAAAGAGCCGATATTGATCCCAATTTGGCTGACAAAGATGGCCAAACGCCACTCTTGTTAGCCATATGGCTGGAGAGCACTAAAGTAATGCAGCTACTCATGGAAAGAGCCGATATTGATCCCAATTTGGCTGACAAAGATGGCCAAACGCCACTCTTGTTAGCCATATGGCTGGAGCGCCCTGAAGTAGTGCAGCTCCTCTTGAAACGAACCGACGTTGATCCCAATTTGGCTAGCATATCTGGCCGAAAACCCCTCATGTGGGCCATATCTTCAGGGGACCTGGATATGGTGCAATTCCTCTTGAAACGGGCCGATCTCGATCTCGATTCTAGTATTCTGGACAGATCTGGTCGAACTCCACTCCAGTCGGCTGCCCGATGGGGCCATCATAGAATAGCTTGGCGGCTATTGGTACACCAACCACGCAGGGTTCTTGAGGCTACCTGGCGGCACACACGCCGTTGACCTTACATGATTGCCCAGCTTATTGCTCAATGGCATCTATTCTAGACCTGTCCAATAAAGGTTTACCACTCCCACCCATTTCTAGAAGACTGAATGAGTTTTTAAGATCTTTCTCCACAGTGTATCCTGGGATCTACACCGAAGCATGGTTGTGGGAAACGGCAATGAGATGGTAGTAGCCTCCCCTAACGCATCACTCTACAGTAAAGTTCTACACTTACTCCTGATGGAAAAATATGCCTTTATCTTCCAGATTTTCCTTCATCCTTCTGGTCTCCTTTCTAATTTTTTCCTGTTCTTTCCCATCCATTGGCTCACTCCCATCTTGCACACCATTTTTTATTATATTAGTATATATTTTTTGCCCCTGGATCCCAGTCCGCAAGTTTTCATTTCTCATAAGATGTAAATGCTTTCCTCATGGTATAATACTCCCCACCTGCTCCTCATCAACTCGCCCTTACGGCAAGCATCTATATAACTTTGGAATTTTATAACTAGAATAACTAGCTTGCGCTATCTTACGATACTTGCATATATGTAGTCAAGATTGATTTGAATAGAAGGCCCGAAGCTGGCTTGCTAATAATATAGCAACGACTCAACCCTCACCCGATATCATTATATCTCGTCACCGAATAATATTATCGTGTCGTGCTATTTTAAAGAAACCCTGAGCATCCTACCATATCATACCCTTGGATGGGGATGGGTGGTACATGTTTACCTTGACTAGCGAGTCTAGTTTTATTCCGGGAGTTATAGCTCTATCATCACCCCGCTATAAGATAGCCTACTTCATCACTCTTGTTCCTACCATTCCCTCTACAGGCCACGGAATGGAAGCAGTGCTATGTGATGCAGACAACCCAAACTGCTGGTCGGCATGGTATAACTTTAGTAGTTATCCCGAAGACATTGCGATTTAGGGTCCGTTTACCTATCGATGACCGTCTAGCAACTCAAGACAGTGCCGACTATTAAGGGGGGCTTGACGTTTAGGGATGTATAGAGGTGCGTGGGCGAGTAGATGGCGCTCATTTAGAGTAGCGTGCTGTCAGTTTGGTGGGATTTGTAAACGTCACGTCTTGACCGCCTAGCTATCAGAATTAGAACGATGTGGGGAATTGGGTAAACGCTTTTGCACCGTCTATTGGGTAATGATACCGGTGGAGATGCTACCGTCTGGTTTTATCATCTAAACTTTAGAAATAGACGGTTTGGTCAACGAACTCTTAGCTAGAAAGATCATGCCGTTGGTTGTGTGGGTCCCGCAGTTGCACGGACTCGTAGGGCAAGCGGTAATATGTGCTCCCCCGGTGCCTAACCAGCAACTAATCGGTCAAGGACCAGATGTCGCACTCATCAGCTCTCTCCACTGCACAAGCGTTTTCTCTCTCACTACTAGGGATCAGCCATGCCCAGATTATATGATACAACACCCGAGTTAGGTAAAAGGGGAGTAGTATGGGGGTGGGATGACATCGTGTAAGGGTGGAGAGGAGAGGAGGGGAAGTTGAGGCACACAGTGAGTGAGTGATCAATTCTGCATGGACAAATCTATGCATAATGCTATTTAAGTTACTGCGCAGTGGCGACATGGAAGTTACCGGACCATGTCAGAATTAGATCTACCTCAACGAAGGGAGATTATGGTATGATCAGGGTGGTAATAGCATCACTATAGCCTAACTATCTCCCATCCCAGGCAATACAGCAAGGGCTCAAAATATCTGCCAGAAACTTGTAATGAAAAAATGTGTCTCCCAGTGTCCCGTTAATTTCTTATTGCAACTACAGAGAGGTTGTGAATTTACACAGAGAATCCTTCCCCATGGTGTGCTATACTAACTTTATAAAGATGTCATTCTGGAGAGCCTGCAGAGTAGGGCAGGATATATATATAGACATATTCAGGGGAGATATATATCGCAGATGTATACCATAGTAGAGTGAAAGGATTTTCTTAGAACTCGGGTACTAAATTTATGTAGGAAGGGTAGGTAGTTTCCACGCTCCAGGCACACCAACAGGAACTAAGCCAAGGACAAAACACGTATATAGGCAGAACAGGATTATCACAGCCTGAACCCCTCATAGATCACTGCACTATCTCAGTATCTCCCACATATCAAAATTACTTGGCGTGCTCCTGTGGTGAAAGGCAAAGGTATGGTAGTGGAACCTTCTCCGCAGGCCACTAGGGCACCAAGACGATCCATTGCTTTGACGAATGGCTTGCAGAGCTCCCAAACGATCGCAACGCCACAGGGACTCCGGGAATCAACCCTTATTTTTGTCGATGGACACCTGTACATTCGTAGGTACTATCTAGCTGAGGGACAGCGCAGGTATAGTATTGTTTTTTTCTTCCTTAGTGTCTAAGTATCATTTGGGGGATTGGGTCCAGCTTCCAGGCTACAGTTAGGGCTGCGCTACAGCATTTGCATTGTATGGAAGAGATAGAGTATACAGCTAAGACTGTCTGCTCAGAGCTGAATGTTGAGTCATGTAGAGGAAGATTATTGATTGAGTTCACAACCTAACTAGGGGAGACATGAATGGTATATATATCCTAAGTCCGTGACTTAAGCTATTACATAGAATTCCAATCTCCAAGCCCACCCCCATATTTGTAACAGTGAGTAGGAGGCTCAGATAAAACTCCCGTCCCTAAACTCAAATGGGGCTGATCGCCATACTCTCACGATACTTCCTTTGTTCAGATAGATTCCAGGAGCGCGCTTGTTTGTGGCTTTGGATATGCGCTGAGGATCCGAGCATATGCCAGTGGCTCCGGCATCGGGCATAGATTTGTTCGGAGATGTGCTGAGGATTCAGGCATGGGTTTGTCTTCGGAGACTCGCTTTGGCTTCGGGTATACGGTTTCGGCTTTGGGCGTCTGGTTTGCACGTTCGGGAAAGCAGTGCGAAGGCAGGAATGCGCGATAGTATGGACCGTGCAGCTTTCGGGAAAGCCGGGAGAAAAGCAGAAGTACTGTAAGATCAGCCGGAAAGAGCTGGAAGCCCGGAGGTGGGAAAGTGTTTGTTTTTCTTTTAGCTAGCCGGGAGTGCTCACGGGGGAAGGAGAGACTCACATGGAGTAGTGCGGTGCCTCATGGATGGATATGATGGCTTTGTGATTGATATATACTCCTGTAATCGCCCTTAGTTAGTTAGAGAGAGAGCATCGAGTACCGGTAGGTGCCGAGCGAGAGACTGTGGTTGCTAGGTTAGTGAGAGTTTTCCCCGCCCCTGAGTGCGATCGTTTTAGGTGTGAGTTCCTTGGCGTTTATCGTTTCGTTTCGTTTCGCCGTGTATCGTTTTCGCCATCAAAGTCCAAAACAAAATACCAATTCTAAACATAGTTTTTAATACTGCAACAAGCTGCGTGTCTATTATACGAGTGATTTGTGGTGATAGGGATGGGGGGGGCGAGTTCTATTTCTTTTTGTGGGTTGTCCTGGACGTGAAGAGTATATGATACCATGAGTTGTGGTGAGAAAATGATTGTGTACTGAGCACCCCCCTCTCCCCCGGACCCCCTTCATGGCTCATTTAGCTAGATCCCGTTTTTTGCCCATTTTCCAATAAATCCTGGATCCTTGGAAAATTTGGGGATTTTCTGGAATCACACGAGGATTGATGGATTGATATCTTTACCCCCTAGTAATAATTGGTACAGTACGTAAGTTTGGAGGGAACGGACGATGATTGATAGGGAGTCAATCGCGGGGTTTGTGGTCAATGGTACTGAAACGATGATTTCGGTCCGGGCAAGAAGTTTCCTCCCGTGAAGCAAGATAGATAAAGGAAAGCAAAAACCGGGTTGGAGAAAGGGAAAATGATATCACGGTAGGGAAACAAAACAATACCGAAAGTGAGCTATCGCCGCTCACACCGAGGGTAAAGTCAAAGAAATCGTAGATGATGATCCAATAACCTCAAAGAAAAAGGTTTGATCCCTATCGATGATAAAACCACGAGCAAAGTAGGCTATGGACAGGTTGCTGTCCGTCTCCGCTCTTTTTCTAGTCTGCGTTGACTCCACCCCAGCCTCTTCAACCCCACGATCCGTCTCATCCCTTAGTCATCCAGCAACCCATCGAGCTATGTAACCCACGCTTCTATATATATAAAAAAACAAACAAAAGGATATAAGGAACAATTTAGTTTAACGTTGACCCATAAGAAGCCCCACAGTACCATTTCAGAACGCTTCGGTCATTTAGGAGCAGGATAGTCTGGACCTGGAGTTTCCATTCTAGCCAACATGAGTGAAATGATCGCCCTCCAAAATAATAGTTAAAATAAGGGTTTTGTTTAGTAGTAAAATAGGAATAAATTGTGATATTTTTCCAAAACAGGACATTTCTATATACCCTGAGCAGGCGAGCCCCAGGGAAAATGTCATTATAGTCAGATGGCAGATACTCGTGACTTGTTCCATGTGAAAGGCGGGGGAACGCGAGGCTTACATGCTTAGGAGGAAAGCTAATAGGGAAATGTTGCGGGACAACTGGTGAAATATTTCTCATCACAATTTTCCTTACTCAACAGTGCCTAAGCCTCCTCCTGCTGCTTACTTTTTTTTATACAGAATTTATGGAGGAGAATCTGCTAGTATCTTGTGATGATGTAATAATCCCAGTAGCAGAACATTGTATTAGAAGCAGCGATGAGCACAGGCAAAGGGAAGCGCACATGGTATGGAGAAACACTGAAGTATGGACAAGCGAATGTTTTAGGGCATGAACAGATATGCAAGTACCCGGGGATATGTCATCGTACGCTACAGGGATAGATAACTAACTGAATAATCCCTGCTTGGTACATACGAAAACATATTTGTGAGTATTTGTATAGGGCATATGCTGAGACACATGTAATAGCAGAGTTTTCACCACTTAAGGTGAACCGTAGCTATATAGCAACTTCCATAGGGAATACACACTTTAACATCTCCTTCCGTCGACATACGAGCACCCGATCATACCGCCTCCATCATCTTACTATATTATCAAGTTTTCCATTGGATATAGAGAAATATGCAGATTTCAAAAATATGGCGAGTTATTTTTAATGTTCCTCAAATAAGGCCTCTCGGGCAGGGCCAATGGTATCTGTGAATGCCGAATCCCGTAACTCTCTATGAGATAAATAATGTTTTGCATCAGAATGCCTGCGCGAAAGAATACCTGTGTTCCTGATCCTACGGGTATTTCTCAAGCCGTGCCGCCGGTATCTCGCATAGGGGGGGCCCACGTTATACCACCACTACCACTACAGTTCCAGAATCGGATTACCACTATTCTTGCTAGAAACCGGTTTTATTGAGATTTACAGTACCCGTGGGGTATATGAGGGTGGAGTATAATTGTCTAGTACAAGAACTGGAGCAGATATCACGATTCAATAACCCAAAGCTGCTATGGTACTGAAACAAAGGGAAGTACTGAAACGATAATTTTCGGTTAGGTGAGTAGTCCTTCCACTTTTGGGGTATTCAGGGCAAACATGGAAAAAAGTAATAGGAAATGACAGAAAGGTAGGAAACCAAACGGGGAACAAGGAGTGGGCAATCGCCGCTCACACAGTTGGAACTAATAGGGTATCGTCCATGAAAGAAATCAAAAGAAAGTACCACCGATAAAAGAACCAATGACCGATAAAGGCAAAGAGAGGAAGCCTATTTACATGGGAGTTCTTGTCCTTACTCCCGTTGCTCTCACCCCAGCTCCCTTGATGCAGACGACCCCGGCCTCCTGTTATAGTCTAAGTCCGTCCCCGCTGCTACCACTAACGCCACCCATACCTCTACCAATCTAGCTAGCTCCCATACCCACCGTGCCCTCTAAAGAAATAAAACACCTTTCTCTGATAAAGACCATTGCCCAAATTCCAGCCCCACAGTAAGGGCGCGATAAGAGGCACTGCGGGTGTTCTTTAAAGGAAAACGCGGGGCTGGGCCGAGCATAGTACACTGCTGGTTTTTACCCACGTAAGGTACAAGTACTATCAAAAGTTCTCTCACTCCCGGCGTTCTTTGGGTGGGGAATAGGAACCTCCGAAGGGAGGCAAATTCAGTTTACTTCTTACGATTCCACAGTCAGGATCAAGTGAGATAAAATTCGAGGGAAAAAAACGATGATCAAAATTCTATCAAAAGGGGGGTGCGGATGGTTGCGGATGGATGCTGTCCTCCCCTCCGTTTGTCCTCCTCAAATACCCCTTTTCCTATGGAGCTAAGCTTACAAAATGGCGGCACCAAACATTCACGATCTATTCTGTTTTCCCGCGTACTTTTCCCCATGGTCATCCACGTGACCGACAGTGCGATCTAAGCATGCTCCTCGTATCTGATGAGTTGCGCTATCGTATCAACACTTTCCTCTTCCAACCTTCTGCCTTAAAACCCCATACCACCAATTTCGTTTATCCGACCTTTTTACCTTCATAATAACTTATTTAGGAAGATGAGCTCAGGGCAAAACACCACGATTTTACCAGGCCCTCCCCGAAAGGCAATTTGGAGCTTCATAAGCTTGGGCGACACAAAAACCCCTCTCAGCAAACCACTGATACTGGAACCTCTCTGGGTAAGGAGTAGACTTTACAGTATTCTGCAGCAAAGCGAGCCCAGATGGCTGGAAGAATGAAAATAAGGTTCAAGCCAGCCCAGAGCATAACAAGAATCCCTACACAAATAATCCTCGTTCTATAACCTATGGGCGTTCTGGCTTCGCTGTGGGTTACGAAGTACTTGGCGATTGTTACAAGTACTCGGATGCCTTGGCGCCAAAGCATACCAAATATCCGGGTCTTGGCGCCAAAGCATCCGAATACTTTACTTGTATCAATCGCGAAGTAGGGGCAGGATTTTCACAAATATTTACTGTGGGAATCTTTTCCGAGACACCTATCCTTTATCTAAAGTAAACAACTAACCGGGAAGGATTACATTGTGAGAAACCCCGGCTAAAACCTTATTCTAACGTCTTAGTGTTGGAAATCAGTTAATTCTCCTCGGCATGATAGCTTCATTTGTTTATGCAAGTGTGGGAGTACGGGAAATATGTTTTCGTTGATCGATGGGAAGAAGCATAGACCTTTAAAGGAACTCATGGCGGTTGCGGAGATAAAGGTAGAACAAGAGTTGGGCATCGAACAAAAAGGTGGAAGAGTGTGGGGGTCTTTGTGATGGATTTATTTTGCTCAGAGATCACACAGAATGTTTTCTTTCTTTTGTTTCTGTTTGGGATACGGAACCTGCGGAGAAGGCCCGTGCCCCTTCCCGTTATATACGGTACAGCATGCGGCGGCCGGGATTTGCGGCTTTGAAAATTAAAATGAAATAAATTAATGCATTCTGATAGTTTTCTGGATCACCGCACCTACATCTGTATCCCCCCACATTCCCAAATTCTTCCGTATACTGGCTTTCGAGTTGCTGTTTCAACCATAATAGTGTTTTCATGGTGCTACAGATCCAAGATCCTCAACTAGGGCTAGGATAGGATGTTGTTCGGGTGATCTTTTTGTGATAAGGATAGGGCAGGGTGAGCGAGTTGTGGTATTTTATTTCGTGGATTGCCCATTATGCGAGCTGTGTATGATATAATACCTGGTTTTTAGCAAGGAATTGTGTACTGAGTGCACCCCCCTCCCCCGAACTCACTTTTCGCATAAAGCCAACCAGTTTCGTTTTTCCAGGCAGTAAAAATCCTTGGGAAAGTTGGGGCGAAAACTGGGATTTGACCGGAATTAGTCGGGGACCGATTGATCCATATCCTAACCCTCTAATAATTCCCCATATGTGGCGTTCTGAGGGGTTGTGTTCTGCGAAATGGACAAGATCGACGTTTCATCGAGCAGTCTCTGAAGGGAAGGAGAAGAAAGGAAGAGAGCAAGGTGCTGCACAGAGAGACAAACATAGAATCATTAGAGTGCAGGAATGAATACACGGAATACACTGATGCATTCCTACAAGTGGAAGAAAGGTAGCGTGATATGAGTATCCAGAAAATACAGAGTTCAAGGAAGCGGTCAATAAGAGCAACACCATACCCATGTCATATTCGGGCTCAAATGGGAGATTCGGAAAGAGTTACAACCAATAGTGGCATCAGAGCAGCAAGACTTTTTTGTAGCAACACTCATGGCGTCCCCACCATACCACGAATTACTATTCAATTCAGCCCAATATTTACAATATTGGGTGAAACAAAATTTTCCTTTGCTGTGAACAACAATCATTCAGATGAGCCGAGTTTCAGAAGTCTTCAAAGGGAGGGGATAGTTGACGAAATTGGGTTTTACGGTGGTTGATTTCAGATCACAGCTAGTAGAGCTGACGACACCATTGTTGCTATGAGAAGGTCAACTATTAGTTGTCACTCCTTCCGAATCTTTAATTTGCGCCCGAGCAACAAATTGTCCTATCATTGAAGGGGGTACTGTTACGGTTTAAATCTGGCTTTCTTAACTTGTAGTTTTCTTGCTTATCTGCGAATAACTTAGACTAAATAGCTAGCTAGCCATGATCTTGGCTTGGAGAGATGTCACGTTTCTGCAGGGATTGCTGTTGCCTAGGCTTGGCAGAGGGGAGGCTCTACGTAAGCGAGGTTCGTTGACTTCTCTCATGCTTTCCTCCCTTCCACCACCCCACCGCGACAGCGACAACTGAGGTGGTTGTGCGGAAGGAACACAATGCAACAGAGGAACCGTTTTGACTGTGGTTTGAAGAAGGAAAATTGGGCCTGTATCTAGTTAGTCGGACAACCGGTAAGGTTGGGCTATCTTGCGGCAGGAATTTTCCCCCTTTTGTGCTGTTTGCTGGATTGGTTTTGCGAAATAGTTTAGTGAGCTTGAATTGATCGTGACTTGTGTGGTTTTTCTTTTCTACTTGAGATTTCTTGAAAGTGACAGTTGTTTGCCCGTGATTCTCTCATTCCGCAGAGTAGATACTGTTGCCCGGATTTCTTGTTTTCAATACCCTTACACAGAGTTTCAATCATTTTAGTACAAGAGCCCGTTTATCTAACGGCCTAGTTCTAAAAGTTGGGTGGGTGATAGAACTACTAGCTCGGCCGGATTGAAACCAGACACTTAAGGCGGCAACGCCCATACAAAGTGTTCAGCTCCAATTCTGCTGCGCCAGTACCGGTAGACGAAGTCGTCTCAACCGGCATTTTCCGATAGACGGTGCAAAAGTGTCTATCCAATTTTCTACCCCCCTAAACTCCGGTTGCTCGACGGTCAAAACGTGACGTTGCCTCCACCAAACGCTAGCCAGTAAGCTACTACAGGGATCATAAACACTATCTACTTGCAGGCAGAACACATATCTCCAACCTCAAGTGCCCTTCCCACCTGTCCGGCGGGCGCAATAAAAATAAATCGAAATGTCTTTTTTTGAAAGTTGTCGTGATAATAGTAACATCAAACACCCTACAGCCTGTTGGATAGATACCAATTGTGTTAGAAGGCCAGTACGATAGAATCCCTGTACTATCTCTGATGCCCCCCCAGGTATTTCCGAAGCCGCGCAACCAGTACCTTGGAACCCTATCATAGACAACCCACCACGCTGCCACTGCCACCACAATACTATTATCCCTTGGGCGGTCTGAAACACTAGGATTTGTTACAAGCACGCTAAAACTATTTTGGTGAGATTTAATTGGAGGGAATATTTAAGCTGACCACCATTGTTGGGTCATTGAGCTCAAAGAAGACAGAAAACGTCTACTTCTTGACCAAGTAGAGCCTTCGGATGTCTACTCTGGCCGGTAACGAATTTTAGTGTTTCAGACAGCCCAAGGGAGAGGATTGGATTACCATCCTTAGTGGAAACTGGCATTTATGGAGAGGTGCCGGTAGTGTATATAAGCGGGGATATAATTTTACAGTCATGAGAACCGGGGCAGGCAGCACGATACTGTAATCAAAATTTGCACCATTATGCTGAAACAACACCCAGTAGGTACACGAGAAAAAATGTAGCAAGTGTTTGTCTCGAAAGGGGGCCGCAGGGTTGAGCATAGGAGAATACACTCTGAGATTTCATCTACGTATCTCACGATGCAAGCACGCTTCTGACATCTCATGAGTCGCACTACCGTGTACACACTTTCCTTTTCTAGCCTTCTGCTTTTCGCTCCTTATCATGTCATGCGCCTTGATTGTTGCGCCATCGGTTAGGCATCAGGCTCACTTGTCCCATAAGACACCAGCGGTGCGAAGATATCGGTAAAAGAGTTTTCCCCGAGCGGGTAGATCCGAAGACAAAATTTATCAGCCTTAGCTTACTACCAAAAAGGTGTGTGAACAGATAATCGCCGCCAGTAATCCCTCTTAGTTCAGGCTTTTGCTGGCTATTAAGTGAATAATGTTGCATCGCAAGGGAGAGGGCAGAAGTAAAGCAGGTTCGCTTCAGGTAAATCGAAAAAATCCTTAACAAAAAGTGTGATGTTTATTCTTCAAGATTAGCTCAGCGGCTGTCATAGGATGGTCAGAGAACCACAGTGTGGTAAACTCTATTCCAGCGGGAAGGGGGACTCGCTAGGCAACAGGCAGATGGTGTGGCTTCACTTGGCATCAACGTGATTGGGTCATCTGCGAAATCAGAAATGGTGAGCAATAAGGTAGAAACCCCCGCTAAGTACCGTGGAATCTCATGAAAGTCGGAACGGCGTTAAAGCGATCTAAGGTGAAACTAAGGCAGCCGAACGAACAGGAAGGCACAGAGAACGCCAAGTCACCACAGTTTAATCGTATAGAGAGCGGTGATTGGGCAGGTTCAAGGAAATCATCACTAGCGCCATTCCGACTTTCACGAGGTTCTACGGTACTACATGTGTGTCGTCGGAGTTGCTTCCTCTGGTGGTGATGGGCAATTTTTTGTTTTTCTGCCTTTCAGCAAGGCTGAGCAACTCTCCTGTTCTTGTGTCTTTCACCCTTTTCTACTCGTAGAGGAGGGAATTTTATTTTATTCGACTGCATCGGGCATGGTCCAGATATTCAAGCTTCTCCTGTTTCATTAGGATTTAGCTGTAAAACAAACCACCTGGCCCCCAGAAACCCTCTGTCATCCACCTTACGCCTGATACCGACCTTACAGTGCTCAAACAACTTCAAACACCATGGGCGATTACACGATGGGAAATTTGAGCGGGGCGAGAACCATCAACTCTGGAAATGTGGAGAATAGTTATAACAACTTGAACATTTGGAATAACTGCACAATAACATCATCATTAGATAAGAAATGCCAGATTCTGGAGTGGCTATCTTCGTTAGAACCGCAGGGAAACAAACAAGCCAAAGGACACCAGGATATCCTCTGCAGCAGGGTCGGTGAGATTGGAGACTGGCTTCTCGATACCGATAAATTTTTAAGGTGGCGGGATTGCGCGGATGGAGCTGTGGATCCTGCTCTGTTTTATTGTGGGGGCCCGGGAGTCGGAAAGACATACCTAAGGTAGAGACAAGCAAATTCTTAGAAAGGATGTATATCACTAACAAGGATATCAGCTCCCTGGTGATTGATAGATTGTCTAATAGGATCGATGGAGAGGGCGTATCTGTCGCCTATCATTATTGCAATTTCCAAACACAAAAATCCCAAGTCACAGGGCAGATGCTTACCGGTCTCCTCAGACAAGTAGTGGGTGGATTGGGAGTTATTCCGGTGGAGATTGACCGCGCTTTCCAAAAGGCAAAACAGGGTTTCGATGGTCGATGTCTGTCAGTTCCCGAAATCCTTAAGTTACTATCAGCAGCTCTCAAGTCCCAGAAACGTACCTTTATATGCATAGATGCCTTGGACGAATGTGTGACAGAGCATCGCCCGGAATTCCTTCGTTCGCTGCGTGCCATAGTCAGGGATTCTCCAAATGTTCGATTATTTGCAACAGGAAGGCCACACATTCAGTCTGCGTTTGAGGAGCACTATGGCGGAGCTCTACAAATCATACTATTCAAACCAGTGAAAGCGGATATCAGAAGATACCTTGAGATGAAAGTGCAGGATGACGAATTACGCCAGGAGATGGATAGTGAGCTCAGGAGGGGTATCATGGAAGTAATTCCGGAAAAGATATCAGAGATGTAAGTAGATGAAGCTAGGTTAGGTAGTCCCGGGCATTGACCATTAATGGCGTCTAGATTTCTGTTGGTGTCATTGAGTATCACAGCCATATTGCGAGAGACGACCCTCCACAAGAGAAAAGAGAAGCTCCAAAAAATGACCAGCGGTTTGGGCCTTGAGGGTGCTTATACAGATACTATAAGACGGATACAGGAGCAGAGTGAGAATCGATCAAAGCTTGCCATGCAAGCGTTGATGTGGATTTCTCGATCCGAGCGTCCATTACGAGTCAATGAGCTCCGCTATGCATTAGCAGTGAAAATAGGGTCCACCCATCTTAGTCTCGATAATGTTCCCTCGATTCACACCATATTAAGCTGCTGCCTAGGACTTATCGCTGTCGACAAAGAAGCTTCAACGGTGCGACTGACCCACTTCACCTTGCACGAGTATTTACGCGACCATTCTTCTCTCTTCCCGAGTCCTGATGGAACCATCGCAGAAGTGTGTTTAACCTATCTCAACCTCCAATCTGGCAAGGGCAGACCCCCCCCCCCACCTCCGAAGACATTATAAAAACTCCATTGCTTGAGTATGCATCTTATTACTGGGGAACCCATGCCCGAAAGGAAACTACGAACATAGGGAAATCACTTGCGGTCAAACTCCTCGATCGATATGATGCCCACATCTCGGCTAGGTTGCTCCTTTCGAAGATTTATAGTGCGGAGGGGATGGTTTGGGACAGAGATGGGGTTCAATCTGCTGGTTTTACTGGGCTACATGCTGTAGCATTCTTCGGAAATACAGATATCTTAACTTCGCTACTGAAGATCAAAGACTGGGACCTGAATGGAAGGGATTTCGGAGGCCGTACACCGTTGATATGGGCTACCATAAGTGGAAATCTAGAGGTGGTGGAAATACTGTCGGGTCTAAGAGGCGTCGTGAGAAAGAAAGACAATGGGGGCCGAACACCCCTCTCGTGGGCTGCCGGAGGCGGCAACCTGGATATGGTCCGGATGCTGCTGAGGAAGGACGCGGATACTCTCTGCACTGTGGATAACAACAGTCGAACACCACTTTTTTGGGCGGCCGAGGGCGGCAAAAAGGAAATACTGAATCTTTTGTTGAAGGCAGGTGCGAGTGTTGATTGGGTTGATAGTAGTGGTCAGACAGCGCTCACATGCGCTGCTGCGAATGGACATGTGCAGGTTGTAGAGATATTGCTGCAACAGAAAAAGGTGAACCCAGACGCCGCAGACCACGATGGTAGAACACCACTCTCGCGGGCCGCTGGAGGAGGGTTTGAAGATGTAGTGACATTGCTGCTCGGGCGGAAGGAGGTCAATCCCAATGAGGTAGATATTCTATATGGTAGAACGCCACTATCTTGGGCAGCCGGCAATGGATATGGGATTGTAACAAAATTGCTGCTCGCCCATAACAATATCAATCCGGAGCTGGCTGATACGAGAGCCAGGACACCACTCTCGTGGGCTGCACAGTATGGACATGAAGAGATAATGAAGGTCCTAGTAGAACATACAAAGGCCAATCCGAGCACCACCGACACCAATAGAAGGAAGCCGGCTTCGTGTGCGTCTGAGCTCCGGCACAGGGGAAATCGTATATCGCACTCAGAGGAAGACGGTTTCGGTCTTGACTTACCAGACCATGACGGGCGAACACTGCTCTCTTGGGCGGCCAGTGGTGGCAGTGCTCGCTCGGTAAAATATCTACTCAAGCGCAAGGACGTCAACCCTAACCTGGCCGACAAAGATGGTCGAACACCGCTCTTCTGGGCCGTCGCAAAGGGGAGCCCAGAAACAATGCAGCTCCTGTTGAAACGAGAAGATATTGATCCCAATTTGGTCGACAAAGATATACAAACACCCCTCTTGGTTGCCGTAGCAAATGGGAATCGCGAAGCAATGCAACTCCTCTTAGAACGAGCCGATATTGATCCCAATTTGGCCGACAAAGATGGCCGAACACCGCTCCTGTTTGCCGCGGCGAAGGAGAGTCGTGGAGGAGCGCAGCTCCTTTTAGAGAGAGCAGATATCGACCCCGATTTTGCAGACAATGATGGCCACACACCGCTCTTGTTTGCTGTAGCAAACGGGAATTATGAAGCCATACAGCTGCTCTTAGAACGAGACGATGTTAACCCCAATTTGGCAGACAAGGATGGTCTAACACCGCTCTTATTTGCCACAGCAAAGGGAAGTCACCAAGTGATGCATCTCCTCTTGAAGCGAGTGGATGTTGATCCCAATTTGGGTGCGAAAGACGGCCGAACACCGCTATTGTTGGCTGCAGCCAAGGGGGGCCAAGGAGATGTGCAGCTCCTTTTAGAGAGAGCAGATATCGACCCCGATTTTGCAGACAATGATGGCCACACACCGCTCTTGTTTGCTGTAGCAAACTGGAATCATGAAGCAATCCAGCTCCTCTTAGTAAGAGCTGATGTTAACCCTAATTTGGCAGACAAAAATGGTCGAACACCCCTCTTGTTTGCTGTAGCCAACGGGAATCATGACGCAATGTATATTCTCCTGAAGCGAGCCGATGTTGATCTCAATTTGGCCGACAACGATGGACAAACGCCGCTCTTGGTTGCCGTAGCAAACGGGAACCATGAAGCAGTGCAGCTGCTCTTAGAGCGAACCGATGTTGATCCCAATTTGGCCGATAATGACTGACAAACCCCGCTCTTCTTTGCTGTAGCAAACAAGAATCGGGAAGCAATGCAGCTTCTCTTAGAACGAGCTAATGTCGATCCCAATTTGGTTGACAATGATATCCAAACACCCCTCTTGGTTGCCGTAGCAAACCGGAACCATGAAGCAATGCAGCTTCTCTTAGAGCGAACCGATGTTGATCCCAATTTGGCAGACAAAGATGGCCAAACCCCGCTCCTTTTAGCCATAGCGATGGGGAGCCGTGGGGCCCTGCAGCTTCTATTGAAGCGATCAGATATTGATCTCAATTTGGCTAACAAAGATGGTCAAACACTGCTCTTGTTGGCCATAGCAATGGGGTGTCAGGAAGCCATACAGCTTCTCTTAGAACACCCTAATGTTAATCCCAATTTAGCCGGCAGGGATGGCCGAACGCCCCTCTTGCTGGCTGCAGCAAACGGGAACCAAGAAGCAGTGCATCTCATCTTGAAGCGACCTGATGTTGATCCCAATTTGGCTGGCAGAGATGGCCGAACGCCGCTCTCGTGGGCGGCAGCGAGGAGGAGTCATGGAGCAGTCAAGCTTCTCTTGGACCGAGCCGATGTCGACCCCAGTATTGCGGACAACGAAGGCCTAACCCCGCTCAAGTGGGCCATCCGAAATTGGCATCATAGAATAGTTCGCCGGCTATTAGAACGTCGAGCACGCACAATTCTTGAGGCCATCCGGCGGGCCATGCGTAGTCGATAGCTAGTTATCGGCTATTCCAGACCTTCCGAATATGTCAGATTTGACGGGCAAGGATAGATAACACCTTTCGTGATTTCATTTGTTCAGGAGTTGAAAGAATTGACAGAGGGGATTATGGTCATGTTTTTCCTTTATTATTATTACGGAAGCAGGCGAATGGGGTCATACATGGAGAGAAATCGGCAGGCGGGGGAATGGTGGAATGATTAGGATGGTTTTATTACTCTCCCGCATTGTATACTTGTATTTTAGTTGGTCTAATGAGGAGTGGATGAAGTTTCCGATTATGCCTACCCTATAGTCCGGCCCTAGTCTAGTTCGAGAGTTCGGCCGTTCTGCCATTTTTTTGTTAGCTATCCTTCGACATAAATTGTTGGAGCCTAAAGAAGGCACGAAATGGTGAAGGGGTGAAAGTGTAACTGCAATAGGCTTTAAGCGTCGAAAAATATGTAAGGACGGCCGCCTAGTTGGCTGTTCCGTCTTGTTCAAAATGTGAACGCCAGGGGCACAATCTATTCTATGTGGATAATACTGCACAAGTGCGAGGGGGGTTGTGAGGCACGCTTGGTGAGGAGTAGAGAGCAGATTTGGTAGGAGTTCTGGTTCTTAATTATTCCAAAACAGGTGGGTGGTAGCATGCATATTTATACAGAAGTGTGCGCCCATATGTATGAAAGAAATATAGGGAAAACTATGTAAGAAACATAAGTGCGAACATGTTTGACCCTGAGATCCTGCCAAGTAATCCTAAACAATGTGCATGAAACTATGAGGGTGTGATGTGAATATTAGAAATATCATGACCAATAATAGTGCATAAGAGATGCATAAAATCCTTAACACCAGATAAAAAAGCACATGTTAAATCCTCAAATATTATCCCAAAACAATCAATAAAACACCATAATATATATCTTAGCTGTAGTAATGTAAGCGGTGTACAGGTGGAGCCGAAACACAAACTAAGTAAAAGAATACACGGTAGTGTTATGAAATGCACATAGGAAATATAACGGAATTCCAACACGTCTCTCTGGTATCATAGCTATGGATAGCCTAGGGGACCTACCTCTCCTTCTAACTAACAACACGGGCAAGCCCTCGAAAGAACCAACAAACTTTAAGAAAACACACTAAGCTGAAAAATTCTAATCTCCAGCGACCTCAAGCAGTCTAGAACCATCCTCATACCTCATGATCGGCCGCGATCCCTAAATCCTATGCCCTGTGCCGACTCCGGTATCCCCTAATGGCAGAGGCTATGAAAGAAACATCATGAAACCAAATACCCGGTACCTAATGTCTCGTAGCAACCATTATCGACCAAGCCAAAAAATCAATATCCTATGCCTAGTGGCTTAGGATGAAAAAACAACAATCCACCGCTAAATATCTACCGCCGTGCAAATGGGTTGTGAACTTGCGCTACTGTTGATTCTCACTTGTGTTGGATGGGTGGACGTTGTGGATGTGATAAAACTTGTTTCTATTCTCAGATATGCGCCGCTCCTAACTAAATAGGACTAACAAACATGTGTGCGCAACCAGTGGTTTACCCTCAAAGCCGTCCTATCTTCTCCACAACACAACTAGGGTGGTTGCCCGTACAAGTACCTTACTAACACTCAACAACTTGTGGATCGGGCCACAAGGTTATTCCAGACGACCTCAGGGCAAGACGAGAGAATACACACCTCTATATCCGTAGGTATTATGCAATTGAAGGGTTACCCAGGCACAGTGTTGTCTTTCGTTGTGTTTGAGAGAAGGTGCTCAAGTAGAGTGGTGGTGGTTGAGGGGTTAGACGGGTGAGGCTCACCACTGGAGGTACTTTGAAGAGTGGCCGGCGCGACGCAGCCTCGCAATTTACATCGCTTAACATAACCTTGTGGCTCACAACTTTGTGGCTCAATATGACATTGTGGCTCAACATACTCGTGGCGAGAATCCCTTAACCTGTACGATCGTTCACTCAGCTTTAGCGTGGCACTAATAGGACGCTTGATACAGGAAAAGGAATGATAGACAACACCCCAAGATAAATTAAAAGTACTTAGACATGTACCATAGTTGGGAGCAAATCTACGCAGACAACCTGCTTTCCATCATGGCCATGCTGAGCAGTACTCATTTAGCACTATTCTGAGCCCTACACCACACAGTTTTTCATACAAGTGCCACCGAAAAAGTGAGTGCACACATCCACCATGTCGCTTACAACAACAGTCATTGAAATTTCAACTCTGTTGACTTGTCATATTTCTGGTTTTGACCAATCGAGATCCTTGAACCCCTCTTCTCGTCGGCTTCAAGTCTTTAGTCCAAGGAATCCAACCTTATTCTAATTTCATCACTGGAATATAGATTTATCTCTTCCATCTATTATTTTATTACCTCCATCACCCGTCAACTGCCCGGTATCGGTAAAGATGGTTAAGCGAGGTCCTACTACGTTTTCCGCGACCAAGGTTGCAAAGGCGGGTTTGGTAGCTTCCGCTGCCTTACAAAAAATTATGGACTTGGAGAAGGATGTCTCTAACTTGAAGTACCACGTTTCCGTCTTATCGAAGAGGAATCATGGACTGCAGAAAGAGGTGGATAGGTTGAAGAAAGAGGAGGTGGCGGTTGAATCTGAGGTGGCTTCGCCTGAAAGGGTTAAGAAGCCTGAGCCGCTAGTTGCGGCTGAGCCCGAAGAATCGGATAGTGATAAAGATGTGGCTGAGGCTTTTATAGCTTTGGCGAGTGTGGCGGGGGTGAGGGTAGAGTCTGTGGCGAAGCCACGTGTGGCTGAGTCAAGGGTGGCAGTGGTGGTTGATGAAGAGGGAGGACCTTCGGCTATCGGGTATCCGGTGTCGGAGGGTAAGAGGAGGAGGGTGGATAATTCGAGCGAGGAAGAGGAGGAAGATGAGGAGGTGAGTGTTGTGGTTCCGACAGGGCTGAGAGGTGGGGCACCAGCGGGGCCAAGATTGATGGCGGGGAGAATGGGCGGGATAAGAAGAGGGAGTGGAGTGCCGGCGGATCTGTTTGTCAGGAGGGCTTACAGGTTTGTTGACAGGACTTTGGTGGGGGAGCGCAATGGGATGGTAGGGGATACCTATCGTACCAGAGGAAACTTTGCCCGTGCGCCGGATGTTGGGAGGGGGATGTATAGGGGTAGGGGATATAGGCCATATCGTTGAGTGTTGACCGGGGTCAAGAGGGACTTAGGATTCGCAGCGGGCGGAGATCGTGGGTGCTAAACATCATCAAAAACGGACCCTGCGTCTGATCCGTCGGCGTTGCGTCCTGACGCAAGCGACGCATCTCCTGCGTCCCAGGCGTCCTGTGCGTCCTGACTTGCGTTGCAACGCCCCGCCACATCCCACGCTTCCAGATGCTACCTGGCAACGTTCCTTGCATCCTGACGCAACCTGGCGCCCTCCCTCCATCTGGACTACCCCAGACTCTTTCTCTCATCTCTTCTTTCTCCTGATGCGGCGATAGCTCCTCATCACCTCTTCTCCGCGTCCTGACCCACCCCTCATCCCCGCTCGTGTAATCACAACTAATTTGCTGCTTGCTCCGACGTCGCCTGGTGTCTGGGGCGGCAGCACCTTTTTTGGTCCCTCCCGGGTCTCACGTCTCACGCCTCACTGGTCTGGCGAACTAATGATCTAGGTTTCAAGAAAGTCGCTTATATATCTTCTACTATATACAGTATCAATATGTAGGATTCTCACGCATAGCCGAATCCTGATTCTCACGCATCGCCGAATCCTGATTCTCTCATCTGGATTCCTTAATAAACCTCATTAAATGGTCTCAAATCAATCCGGCTATTTACAAGCCATCGCCGGTCCTCCTCCGGGATCAGGTGTGCCAGACCGAGAATTATTCCTATATCAACTATTGTAAACCCTTGCGTGTCTTCCCTCATCTGCACTGTAACCAAGCCATGCAGATCCGATAAACACCCTGAGTTTACAGGGGTCAGCAACTGAACACTGGCGACTCGACGCACAGTATCCTCGGATCTGGGGTCCCTGATCTTCAAGACGGCTACTAGCTTTGCAGGGAGACGACCCCTCAGCGCACCACACATTTCTTCTGTGCCCGCTTGTACCCAAACCCAATCATTGCGACTGCCCTGGTTTCTAAAGTGTAGGGTTCCCGTGGATCGTGCACGGTGGATCTCGTAAACATCGGCTTCTTGGAATGTAAGAACTGGGACTTCGAGTTGTGTCAGTAGTTCAATGGGAAGTGATCGAAGCGTCGCATGGTCTTCCGGGAGACTGTGGTCTATCGGCAGGTTATGCCTGCTATATCGTATCAATTCACGATATATAATCTCGAGTGAGACTCCCGAGATCTGGCTAAAATCAACGATATTGGACACATCGCCCCGGCATCCCTTCAAGATCCTCCTACAAATGACGGGCGGCGATACCGTACTGGTTGTCCTATCTAAATGCTTCAGGACGTCGGGGGAGAGATCTGCGCCGCGATTTTTCAGTGATTGCAAGTTCAATAGTCTCATCCGGATTGCATGTTGACTACCGTAGCTATGCACGATCTGGCGCGCGGCATCATTTTTATTTGACTGGCGCCATCCTTCCTTGATTTGCGTCTTGTGAGCTAGCTTTCCGATCTCTGTGGAATACATCGGAATATTGCCAAACTGGCGTATATGGTCACAAAAGTGGCTTAGTAGATGCATCTTAATAAAGTTGAAATGTGATTCGCCGTGAATCATGTCCATACGCAGTTCATCCTCTTCATCTCGATTGTCGTAGCGCATCCGGCGCCATTGGGATGGCGCCACATCAGCAAAAAAAGCGGTTGCTCTAGACGGATAGGCATTGCGTCCGGACACAGGAAATCCGTCTGGAGCATCCGATCCGCCCAGCCCGCCCTCAGAGGGCCCCAGCACAATGGTTGCATCCTACTCCGTTGGGTGCAATACAACCCGCATCCTGTCCGCCCAGTGCACCTGGATGGTCCATTTCACTCCCTAATCTCCCGAAGAAACCCAGGGTAAGTGACCCATAGGGCTCTGCATTGTGGAACTCTCCCTGCCCCTGATGGCCTCTACTTACAACCGACTACTTGTAACGACCCTACAGATAGGTAGCTACAGTGGACTAGACTCAAGCCCGTATGGCATACCGAGTGGTAACCCTATTGAGGATAGGCCAGTATACTTAGTATACTACCGGTAGACATGAGTTGGTACAAGTGTCTACAAAGTGACTTGGTGACATAGGGTTAGACAGGGTAACCTAGGTAGGCCAAAGTTACCCTACTAG
>Ga0307517_10003988_pt1 | contig 22848 bp, 17 predicted proteins | sample 23_EM_MG_FD_194515 | JGI IMG/M metagenome (GOLD analysis project Ga0307517, IMG submission 194515) | Populus trichocarpa ectomycorrhiza microbial communities from riparian zone in the Pacific Northwest, United States - 23_EM | ecosystem: Host-associated > Plants > Roots > Unclassified | place...
GCTACATAGCATTTTAGTAGTGACTTCTTACCTGTTGCAGCTGGAGCTAGATGGAAGGATCATCTCAGCGAGGAGTGCTGATGCTCTTGTATACTCTTTGTGGTCCTTATTACCTTCCTTTTGCAACTATCCTTTGGATACTGCAGAAAGTTTCCAGGATCTGGAGAAAGCTTTGTGTGGTGCACTTAGTGAAGAATGTGATATTCGTGGAATAGTTTGTTCTGCCCTGCAGGTCCTTATTCAACAGAATAAGAGAATAATGGAGGAGCAAGATGATCTAACTGTTACAGAAGTTGGTATAGCTGAACAGCATGCTATTGCCCGCTATACCCTGCAGGTTGCAACAGATAATTTGAGGGTGCTTAGGTCTTCTGCTCGTAACTTGTTGACTGTTTTGTCTGGGATCCTCCTGGAATCTCCAAAAGATGACGGTGGTCTTCTGCAGGTACTTTTGCTATCTCAACCAGTGAATAAGAGATGCCATTTTATTTTTCATTGAGTCACATTAGAATTGTTGATTTCTTTTGGGTATGTTTCGTGATTTTATTTTATATATCAATTTTGCCAACATAGTCTAACTGTCAAAAATCATTTTAGAGAAGATGTAACTTGTATTTTTTGTAGACTGTTTCCGTGGTATATGTGAATTATCTGTTAGATTCATAACATTTTTTGGATGGTTTATCTGAACCACCAGAAACTTCTGAACATCACGACTATTTCCTTTTGTAAATCTTCATTTGCAGGTACTATTGCCAATAAGAAAATGCAAAATAGGTGTTTATATTTTTTTTCTTTAGATAAGCATATCTTCAATTGTTCGCTCCATTATTTCTGTTGTGTGGTCAGTGCAGTCCTTTTGATGTAATTGGTTGTTGAGCAACATGAGATATTGGAGGGTTATTATATTTTGTTACTTGCATCACTTTGGTGTAATGCTGTTGGAGCCTTAAGAGGCACTTCCCTTTGCTGATAGTCTGTGAGGTTGGAGGGTTATTATATTGTTTTCTGTCGCTGCTCCTAGATTGCTCGTTTGGAGGATGAGTTCTTCAAATTTATTTTGTTTGCTCTCCTTTTCTTATAGATTTCTTTTTCATAAAAATTGCATCATAATTATTTGGCATGTTCAGTGAAGTTTTGATAATACAAGTAAAACTCTTGCAGTCTACAATTCGTGAGTTTTCCTCAATAGCAGATAAAGAAGTAGTTAAGAGGATCTACTTAAAGACAATGCAGAAGCTTTTGGCTGTCACACAAAAGGCCACAAAAGCTGATAATTCTAGAGATTCCATTTCTATGCGGATTGATGATTCATCAAATGACTCGAGGTTAGCTTTTTTCTCTTTGTATTGCTTTGTTTTTTATTTAATGTGATATCTCATTTTGTCCTCTTTAATATCATATGCATTTATGAATTGTCTTCCCAATCCACCACCAGCCAAATGCCCTCCTATTTGTACACAGACGATGATAGATGTCATGGAATTTTTCATTGTTTTTCACATAACTTCATTTTTACTGCAGAGCACGGCTATTTGACCTGGCAATTTCACTTTTGCCAGGATTGGATGGTGAACAGATCAATGTTTTATATAGTGCAGTAAAGCCTGCATTACAGGTTTGTCATTTCCTAAAGTGTCCTATTCTCCAGCTACTTCTTAGAGACTTCCTTGTTTTCACATGAGAATGATCTTAATTATTCTTCCTCATATATTATTATTTGTATTACATTGATGGTTGTTATTATGATGTGAAGGATATGGAAGGTCTGATCCAAAAGAGGGCATACAAAGTTCTTTCAATTATTCTCCAGGTAAATCCTCCATAATTGCAAAAGCTCCGTAGTTCTTGGATGTTTTGATTGTTATCGCATATCAACTTCCACTATTATCACCACAATTTTCATGGATAGTTAGAGTGGAGTTTTGTCAACTGCTCGTAATGGACTGATATACATGTTCGAAGTTCTAGCAGTGGTGGCAAATATTACGGACATAAATTAATTGTGATTTTTCCTGGAATATTCTTATTGTTATTTTTTTCTATATTTTTAAGAAAGAATTCTGCTGAATATTCTGCTATGCAATGTTTTACTATTATAGCAAAGATTTAATCTTACTACATTTTGTGAAATTCAACATTTCTGATTATTTTTCTGTTTCGGGTTTCTGAATGGTCAGAGGTACGATGGATTTATTACACCACGATTTGGGGAACTGCTTCAGCTCATGATTGATGTGCTACCCTCATGCCATTTCTCTGCCAAACGGCACAGACTTGATTGTATTTACTGTCTAATAGTTCATATCCCCAAGGTTGTATGACATGATTTTCCCTTACTGTTTATTTCTTCAAGTTTAAAAACAACGCAGTTTGGATGTTGGAATCTGTTACCGTTTTCTTTGGTATGTTACACCTACCATACCTGAATTACTTGAATTTCTTGTTACAGGACTCAGAGCAGAGGAGGCATGAAATCCTTACTTCTTTCCTTACTGAGATAATACTTGCTCTGAAAGAGGTATTATATTATCACCAAGAGCACTAGTCATTTTTCAATCTTTTTTTTCCTGGTTGTGATAGGTTATGATGTTGATTCTTTGGAGATCCTTTGTATAACATTTAAAGTAATTACCTCATTTTGAGCATGCAATACAGAAGCTGTGATAGGTTATGATGTTGATTCTTTGGAGATCCTTTGTATAACATTTAAAGTAATTCCCTCATTTTGAGCATGCAATACAGAAGCTGGTTGAGATTATTTGAATAACAGCATTACCTTATTTCATAGGAAAACTTGTAGAGATGAAACTGTGTCATTTGCTGACTATTATAGTGTTGCTCCAATTTATTAACTGCCAACTGGATATGAGATTATATGAATATTGTACATTTTGTCTATGTTGAGAATGCCGTGTCTATAATCAGGTACAGCTTTTAGGGAATGCTAATAGAAGATTCATAGGTCTTGCCTTAAAATTGTTAAGAGATTGAATTGAGAACATGGGAAGGGATTTGATTTTTGGCTGCATGGTGAAGTTGACTGACTGTAGCAGCCATAAGTTGTTGGGTATTTTTGAACTCACTATGCTATATAAGCTGTTATCTTTTTCCATCACCCTTTCTAGTCTCCTTAAATTTCGTCATTTAAGTTATTCACTACTCTCAGCCTTGTCTTTCTTGATGCCAGGGTATGCTTGTGCTTGTTAATATTTAAACTGGCTTTCCTTAAGCAGAAGCTTGATATACAAGTCTCATGTTTCTACGTGGTTATTTAACTCTTGCCCAAGAAATAAAATTATTCTAGGTCTATTTGTAATGAAGTGGTGCATGGTTCATGCTCTACCCATAATCATTTTCGTACGAAGTGGTGGTTCCCAAAACTTAACATACACCTTTGTGATTGACCAGATATTACTATAAAATTAAGCAAAGACCCCCATGTTCATGCTTGAGATAATATTGCTTGGTAAATGCAAATGTGATTAGATTTTGTGCCCTTTAAAATGAATATATTAATGAAAAGAACTATCTATGTTGCTGGTTCCAAACTTGTTATGTGTCACATGCTGGATTTGAACTTCTCGCAATGTGTAGTTTATAAATGCTGATAAATATCTTTCTCTTTGTTTTTGTTAATGGTTTTATTGCAGGTTAACAAAAGAACAAGAAATAGAGCTTACGATGTGCTTGTCCAAATTGGTCATACCTTTGGAGATGAAGAGAATGGCGGAAAGAAAGAAAACTTGTATCAATTTTTTAACATGGTATCAATTTTGTATTTCTGTCTCCAAAGTTTTATTGCTATGTTGATTGAAATTGTTGTCATTTTCATACAAATTTGAAGTTCTAACAAGATCCCATTTGTTACTGGACAGACCAGCCGTGATCTGTTCATCTCAAGAATATGATATAATCATCCCATTTTTATTTTATTATTTTGTATGAAAAAAAATTGTTTTACATGTATGTGGGTAAATTGACCACGTGTTGCTTTCGGAAACACTTAACTTTTGCGGTCACAGGTTGCTGGAGGCCTGGCTCTTGAAAGTCCTCATATGATCAGTGCAGCAATGAAAGGTGTAGCTCGTCTGGCATACGAGTTTTCAGACCTGGTTTCTATTGCTTACAAGTTGCTTCCATCCACATTTCTCCTTCTGCAGAGAAAGAACAGGGAGATTATCAAAGTGCGTTAACTATCTTTTTGATGTGTGCAGTTTAGCATCATGTTTATTTGGGTCGAGTGAATTAAACTTTTCATTTCTATTCTACCTTTCTCTCTTGTGGTCTTTTTTATGCTGCCTTCTTTCTAGACTAAATTGGTAATTTTCTGTTCAGGCTAATTTAGGTTTGTTGAAGGTACTAGTGGCCAAATCACAAGCTGAAGGGCTGCAAATGTTCCTGGGGAGTGTGGTGGAAGGCTTGCTGAGATGGCAAGATGACACCAAAAACCACTTCAAAGCTAAGGTATTGACAACACAAACTGTGTTGAACTTATCTTTACTTTGGCCATAAATAGTGGTGTTTAAGTGAGTTTCTGGAAGAGATTTCCTTTTCATGTTGGCTCTTTGGTGCCTGTATGTGGGTGTCAGTTGTGTTTTTCTTGAAGTTTGCCTCTCTGTTTTTCTAGTGGTTCAGATTTATTACCAATGTTGTTGAGAATTTTTTTGTGGACATGCTTTATTTAACCTACTATGTTCTTTTATAGTGGTGTTGGGTATGCTGTTGGACAGCATGTACGCAAGTCTAAAATCTTTTGCAGCATTGTGCATGATTATTGCTCGGAAGGTCTGTGGTTGCCATAAATGTGGTCCAAACTATCTAATGTCTTCCATTGCTTCCAAACTCTTTTCAGGTTAAGCATATCCTGGAAATGCTAGTCAAGAAATGTGGTCTGGATGCTGTGAAGGCAGTGATGCCTGAAGAACATATGAAACTCCTTACTAACATACGGAAGGTTTGTTTAATGACATCATGTTAATATGCCATTTTATAGTTTCCGAAGCACAATTTGTTCTTTTGTTTTTTATTCATGATTGTTGAATATATACTAGATAAAGGAGCGGGGAGAGAGGAAGCATGCAGCAAGCTCTGATGAAACTAAATCTCATATGTCAAGAGCTACTACATCCAGGTCTCAGGCATATTAGTATATGGATTAATAGTGAATTTTATGCTCTTGTAAATGTCTAAAATGTTCTCAATTGCTTGTATTCGTATTTTGTTCAATTCTCGCATGATTGCAATGATGGTTTGCAATATATTGAAAGAACAAAACACACAAAAAAGGGCAATGCATCTCCAATTTTTGTGTGCTCATGAAATACTGTATTTCTATTCATGAAATACTGTATTGCATTCTAAAAACTTGGCTCATTCTGTATGGTTGCCATCCTCTCATCTTGTACATACAAGAAAACCGTGTCCTAACTGTATTCAATAGGAAGCGTCACAATATAGATTTGTATTGCATTCAATCTCAGACCGCAGTGCTATATTCCAAATGCATCAGCCTATCTGGTGTTTCTGGTAGAACAACACTATGTCCGTGTTCTTAAGGATTCTTCTCTAATTTTGAATTTGTTAATGATATTCTGAAAATATTTGCTCTGCTGACAGGATAAGCAGATGGAACCATACTAAGATCTTCTCTGATTTTAGTGATGAGGAGACAGAGAACAGTGATGGTGAATATATGGATACAAAGACAGTTTCAGGTCGGCATAGCAAGTTTTCCTCCCAGCTCAAACCCAAAGCTTCACTAAGGTCAGTGACTTTTGATGATGTTAAAAAAGTTATGGATTCATGGCATGGGCTATTATATTCAGATTATTATATCATGGGTGACCTTACTATCTTAGTGACTAAAGGTTTCCTTTATTGATGTGTGCCAACTGTACATCCAAGATCTTGCACTTTGCATTTTAGGGTGTTGTTTGGGTTCCACTAGATATTATTAACAACCCATCAACCAAATCAAGAGCGCACTACTTCAGCCTTTGAATTTATACTGGACTCTTGATGAATCTGATAGATGGTGTCTAATGGTTCTGGTAGAGGGTGCCACTGCACCATATCTATTAGTAATTACTTGCTCAAAACAATCTGAAATTGCATATTTATATACCCAAAATTTCCAGGTCCAAAATAATACACAGGTCAGACAAGAGCTTGCCAGAAGACTTGTTTGACCAGTTAGAAGATGAGCCACTTGACTTGCTTGATCGGTACAAAACACGATCAGCCCTCCGATCAACCGCGCATCTTAAAAGAAAGCAGGAATCAGATGATGATCCAGAGATTGACTCTGAAGGGCGGCTGATAGTTCGTGAAGGAGGGAAACCTAAGAAGGAGAAGCTCTCCAACCCCGATTCAGATGCGAGGAGTGAAGCAGGCAGTTTCAAGTCACTGAACTCCAAGAAAACTCAGAAGCGCAGGAAAACTTCAAATTCTGGGTGGGCTTACACTGGAAGTGAATATGCCAGCAAGAAAGCTGGTGGGGATGTGAAGAGGAAGGACAAGCTTGAGCCATATGCATATTGGCCCCTGGATCGCAAGATGATGAGTCGGAGACCAGAGCATCGTGCAGCTGCTAGGAAAGGTATGGCTAGTGTTGTAAAAATGACCAAGAAGCTTGAGGGCAAGAGTGCTTCAGCTGCGCTGTCTATGAAGCTCATCAAATCTAACGGTCAGAAGAAAGGCAACAAGAGAAAGAGCAGGTGAAGCCATCTAGATTGGTCGATATATCAAGAAGGATCTGCAGTCCAGGTCGTGAGATTTTCTACTTGTTTGATTGTTACAGTTACACAGTTGCGTGCACCAGTTTTGACACTGATTCTTCTGGTTGCGGAAATGTACATGACAGAAGAACAACAGGGAAGCCAATTTCCAATGCCGTAGCAATTTTGCTTGCAACTTGATTGGCTCTCTCTTTCGTTTTATGTTTAGCAGAGCTCTTGATTCATCATGGTTTTCTTTGGCGCGTGAACGTACACGCGCCTGGGTTTAGTTTGGTTGAACTTGTGAAATGATCTTATGTAATGTTCTTATGTCTGGCCAGCTATGCTGTTCAATGAAATGTTGGGTGGTTATAACCACTCGCATTTCCAGTTCTCAAAAGCGAATGGAAATTCACAAATTTGGATCCTAGAATTAAAGGCACGTCTGGGTTTTTTTTACTGTCTTTACAAGAATGTTTTGTTATTTCTTTATTCAATTGTTGTTGCGACTCGCGTAAAAATACAAGTTCAAAAAATCATACAGTACATCTCAAATGGATAAGATGGGACTGTACTCCCCTGCTTGAGTGGTGTAAAATTCAGATCTGCCGATCTTTCTGCCACAAGGTCGTTATCATAGGCTTAATGAAATTTTATTTTTGTTAATTTTTTATACATACACTTGAACCTGTCATCTTTCTTGTAATATAATCATAAATTCCAAGATAAACGAAATGCCTTGCTTCACTTGGGCACACGCCATCGCATTGTGCCTTCACTAAACTAACTAACTAGAACAAGTCATGCAAATAATTGCTAAGAAACTGATTGGAGTCATGCCATTTTCGCGACTCATTAGTTGAAAACAAACCTCACCGACACATTGTTGAGTGAAATCAGTCTAAATCCTGCATCATAAGAACCCGCACCGCAACTTCTCTCACTTATCCTCGGATCTTGGAAACTCATGAAGTCGACGACATTGTTATGATCAGCGAATATCTAGGAAAGAAGATCCTGATGATCGGGTGCAAGCATGGAAATATCGAGCTCGCCTGCCCAAATTACCCAGCAGCCGTCATTTGTGGGTGATAAAATGAAACAACGTACCATGACAAAACATTAAGCGAACAAGCTCGACAGAGAGAAACAAAACAGAAGCATGCACATAAACCACCGCTATGCTACGGTAAAGTAGCAAATTGTTAGCTCAAAAATTCATTACAACTGACAACTAATGCAATACCCTTACAGCTATCTTTTTGGTACACGGAACAAAGAGGAAACAAGGCCACTTCTGATCGTTGATTGATGGCTCACAAGCAGATCAAGGCCCACTGTGGCTATTTATGAGAGAGGATTATAAAAACAACAGAAAAAAAAAAAAAAAAGAGTATTTCCAGTCGGCACCTGGTGAAATCTGACTATTCTCCCTTCCCGGGCAAATAGCCATCTAATCAATCTATCCTCGAGATATCAGATGTCCAACTAGTTACATTTCAAAGGTCAATTGAGCTTCAGCAAGTTCAGCAGAAAACAGGATACAGTGAGGATTCCAGTACACTCTGCAAGAAGTAGCTGTGTCATTAATAGTCACTTGCTGAACATTTCGCAAGCTAGCATATGCTATATAGGATACATCTCCTACCAGACCTACCGCATCTTGATATTTTAAACACTTGTTCTGCTTTTAGTTTCCCCCCCACTGAAAATTAAGTTGCTGTAAAATGTCATGCAATAATGGTGAGATGATAGGATGAGCCTAGGCGTCAATTCATACATTAATGACACATCTATTAGTGCAGTATTCGATGTTTCTATCCCCAGCTTGATGTGTTTCTCAAATTCAATTATTATAGCACAGAGTTAAATTACAAATCTACGCACCTTGGAGAAGCTCTATTTCACTTGAATGGGGCAAAAATGATCGACGAGTTGTGGCCACCAAACCCAAACGAATTAGACAGTGCAGCCTTGATGTCTAGTCTCTCTTTCTTTGGGCCCACTAATACACTCGTGTCCTGAATTTTTATTTTTGCAGCATTAGGTAAATTGAAAACAAACACCATCAAATTTAAACTTACAATGCCATAGCTGTAAACAGGAAAAATAATAGAGCAAACATACCATGCCTTGCTCTGGATTTTCTAGATTGATATTTGGATGAACCCATCCTGTCCGTATTGCCTGTATAAGTAACAAAATACAATATCAACAACCAATGAAAAACTTGTTTTCTGATGGGAGTAGGGGAATAATAACTCAATACTATTAACGAATGAGAAATGCAATTTCAATGTTCCTTCTCTCTGACAATACATTTATCCTTACAAAAAAAGAGGGCGGATGTTTTGGCACTCCATCGTAAATGTCATATCCATACTTATCTTGGGTTCAAGAATTGAACCAACCTTTTCCTCCACTCTCTACACGTGATTAAAATTGAGATAGGATAAAAAGGTCATGAATACTATATAATTTACCTGTACTGCAGCAATGGCTTCCACAGCACCAGATGCTCCCAGTAAGTGACCAATCATAGATTTCGTTGAGTTCACCCTCAACTGCGAATGCACAAGAAAAATTGAGTGTTATACACTGGCAATGGCCATGCAAAAATTATGTGATGTTCATAAATAGTTTATGGTACATACACCAGAGTTGCGGCCAAAACAATGCATGAGAGCATGATACTCTTTGAGGTCTCCTGCTGGTGTGGATGTAGCATGTGCATTAATGTAATTCACATCCTCTTTAGCTACCCCAGACTGTGCTAATGCCTTTTCTATGCAGAGAATGACACCAGCCCCTGTTTTCAGGTGGTGTAGAAGCGACATTAGTTAGCTTGTAAAAACTCTGCATGGATAAACTATATAATCAAGATAACAAATTGCAATAGAAATTATTCATTTGCTTGCTGTGATTCAGAGAATGATAACCAACTCAAGCACCGATCTTACAATCTAAAACTGAATGTGCATTACATCTGGGAAATACGACATTTAGGAGAAGGGTTCGCAGGTTTCAACTCAAAGAAATAACTATAAAGAAGAAGCGCGGCAGACCATCCCAAAAGCCTGTGAAATTCAACTCAACTGGAAAATGCCTCATGCTGATTTTTTAGGATTGCTGCAATGATCCATGTGCTACATTGAGGACTCATCTTGTAAAGGACATTAGAATTTACCTCAAATAGATATATTAGAGTTATTTCTACCTACTAATCTTTTATAGCCTTGATAGGACAAGAGGTAGACTTTTGTTTTTCGAGAAGTGTTTCCCAAGACTTTGATGAAAGGTTTAAACGGGGCCAGACCACTAATTCCTTTTGCAAAACACATGTAGAAAACAAGTACCAAAATCCCCATGGCTCTACTGCAATAAATAATGAAAAGCAATCACGAGAATGCAAGCACCAATTTGCTATGAACCCAGCAGGCATGGGTTCATAATAACAACCAATACCGTTGCTGGCTCGCAATTGATTACATAATCATAAGGTGGATCAAAAATGAAAGAGAGAGTCAAGATCCTTCAGCGTATCTTTAAATTTCATGCCCACAGATAGATTTTGTGTGTGAAAAATTCTAGGTACTTTAGACAGGGCATGTTACCATCAGGACGTGGCTCAGTCATGTGATAAGCATCACAAGTAAAGCTCCCTCCAAGAAACTCTGCATAGATATTGGCACCTCTTTTCTGCAAACAAAAATTAACCATAGATTACCAACTGAAGAAAAAACTGCAATCTACCATCACCATGTATAGCATTTAGCATGCAATGCAGATATATAAATGGATAGATAGATAGATAGAGAGAGAGTGTGTAAAAAGCCAATGGATGGTCTAATTCTCTTCCACTTCTGCTTCTCATCAAAGCATATGACTTTATTTGGATTAAATAAGATATTACCTTAGCATGTTCTAATTCTTCTAGAAGCAGAACACCAGCTCCTTCCCCCATGACAAATCCATCCCGATTCTGTTTATTAGAAAAGAAGACATTTCAAGTTTGAGAAACACAGGCGAAGTAAATAAAGAAATGGGATATTCCCTTTCTAAGAAATGGCACAATGTGAATCAAGTTATGAACCATTTGATCCATGGGATCTGCCACCAGGTCCCACATATCAGACATGCTGTGTGATTTGTGATGGCTTCATGTTGTGCCATTGTTATATGTAGCACACATCTAATAAAATTAAGACATCAGGCTCGCTGCTATTTTGCAACTAGAACTACGACACAAATACAATTGAACCAATGACTTCTAAGAAATTTTAGAAACTATGAAAGGATCGAATTCATATCCAAAACTACTTGTAGATAATAGAGCAGTGAAAAAAAAAAAAAAAGCTATATCATTTACTCACCAGATAATTCTTCCACTGGCTTGAGTACAATCATATTTCAAATGAATAAATTTCAACCATTTTAAAGAAACAAATTACAAAAAATTGGTTACTCTCTTTTCCTTTTTGCATATGAGGGGGGCCCAATGGTTAGTGATAAATTACCATATCCCAAGGTCGTGAAGCTTTTGTCGGATCATCATTCCTCTGCGAAAGTGCTCTGCATGCCACAAAACCCCCCAATCCTGCACCAATGATTATAAACACATATGAGCTTCCTGCTATACCAGGGAACATGGAACAGGTATAACTCAGGAAAGGAAGAAAAAACCACCAATGGGAATAATTGCTGAATCTGAGCCACCACAAAGCATAACATCCTGCAAGTTCATAGAATTGGGTGCTAGGCATTAACGAGTGGCATGCACAATAACTTAAGCATCCCAAAGTTTTGTTGTTGAACATGAATTGAACACAAGATACTTACAGCTTCGCCTCTAATGATGTGGTTCGCTGCATTCAAAATACAGAAGTTGCCGGTAGCACAAGCAGTGGAAATTGAATAATTTGGCCCCATCCATCCCTGCAGTTACATATGCCAAACAGAAGTTAAAAAGGTCAATTTTAATTACCCAAACGATCAGTGTATGCTTTAAAATTTCATCATCCTTAAGATTATAGCTTACCAGATCCATTGCAAGCATGGCAGAACCCATATTTGTAGTGGCAAAAGGAACACAAAAAGGATTCACCTTCTTGTACGAGATCCTTAAAGCTTCAATTGCATCATTGAAAACCTATCCATAATCACCCAGAAGGAGCAATTAATTAATAAATAAATTTTATGGCACTATGAATATGGTTTTCAGCAAAATCAGCAGGTCCTTATGGCTCTCAAGAAGGATCACTTAATATTTCCTTCTCCAGACTCATATTTCCTTCCAGAAGTTGTTCCAAGAGGAATCAACAACGTTATCAAGGACAAAGACAGACACGAGCCAATGATTCCCAAGGGGAAAAATCAAAATTGAAAACAGAGTCGATTTTCTAACTTCCATATGTTCAGAAGAAAATAAATAAATAATGGTGGTCTCATCATTAAGTTGACATTGCCAGAAAAAGAGACAACAAAATACATATTTCTTGATTCAGTAATTGTAAGAATACCATTTAAAGCTGACAGTTAGATGCTTCATCAAGTCATTTTTGTCAACATTTTCACTATCATAGACAAAATATCTTAAACTGAGGAGATTAGGTTTACCTTCATCCCACCCATTGCTGAGCCAATCAAAACTCCACACTTAGCTTTATTTAACTCATCCATCACATCCTCAGTAATCCCACCATCTGCCAAAGCTTTTTTACCAGCAATAAGCATATAAAGCATGAATTTATCCATTCTCTTAGCCAGTTTTGGTGAAACCCATCCATCAGTCGAGATAGACTTGATTTCTCCAGCAATTCTCTGTGAAAAAGAAAAAAAGGAAAAAGGAAAAGTGAGATTTGTGAAGGTAAGATTTATTCAGAGCAACAAAATGAAGAAAAGATGTGTTGAAGTAATCAATTACCGTGGAAAATTGAGCACAGTCAAAAGCCTCTATCTGAGATACGCCACTGACACCTTCAAGAAGATTGTTGTAGAAGACATCTGGTTCATGACCAAGAGGTGACACCACACCCAACCCTGTCACAACTACTCGCTTTTGCTTTGTATGTGGTTTCTTTTTTGTCTCAACTTCCTTTGTAGGTTGCACAGCTACAGCCATGGCTTGCCCTAAAATTTTTAAATACATCATCAAGGCAAATGGTGTGAGTCTGTCATTTGCAGGCAGCTGAAGGCAACTATTCTCTCTCTCTCTCACACACACACACGCACGCACGCACGCACGCACAATGGCTAGTTTTCTTCTATGAAGAAAAAAGGAAATCGTAGGTGACCAGAAATGCAGCATGCGAAAGCGAGAAAGAGACATGGTTTTCAGAATTGGAAAACAAAGACTCAGTAGACTCTTATCTCCATACTCTGCTTCACTTAGAAACATAAAAATAATAAGAACAGAGCCACAAACAGCAAATTCATGCAACTAAAACCTGCCTAGCTTTCGCTCCATTTCCAAACAGCAGCAGATACAAGAGATGCCCCGCACTGTTAATTACCTGAATTATTTTCTGATTAGCCCATCATATTATCGCCTTTTTTAATTTATTTTTTTTAAAAAAAGAAAAATCCCAGTTACATAACAGAACAAAGAGAGAGGGAGAATATATATATTACACAAGCATCCAAACAAAAGAAGATGAAAGCGATAAATCATCATCAAATCCAAGTCTAAACCGATTAGCAAAACAAAACCCAAACACAAACAAAAGCAGGAATAATAGAAAATAAACGATTAAAAAGGAAGATTCGAATAAGTGAAGAAGATACCGGAAAGAGCGGGAGGATGGAGTCGTCTTAGCTTGCGATTGGATCTCAGGAGTCCATTAGAAGCGTAGTAATGACTACAAGGTTCAAAGGCCAAGCAAGAGCTCACTAATCCTTGCAGGCTCGGTCCTCCTCCACCCATACCGCTGCCGTAGTTGTTGTACTTGTTATTGCTATTGCATTTCAAAGCAGCAGCAGCAGCAGCCTTCCGCCTGCGACTTCTATTACCAGTAGTCGAGGATGGTGGAGACAGAGCGTGCTTGCTTTCCTTAGCGCACGTGACCGACATGCACGCCGCGACAATCCACGTGCAGAGCGGAGATGACAATGAACCTGACCCCGTCATATCTCACCCCCTCCTTCTCTCCTCCTATCTATTATTACTAGTGCAGATTAGACAAGAGAGAGATGCTATTAATGATCAAGAATCAATCTAAACGGAAGGAAGGAGAAGGAGATGCGAGGTGGCTGTTGAGGGAGGTGGAGGGGAAGGGGAAGGGGAAGGGGAAGGATGCAAGAGACCTCTCTGTTTCTATTTGTTTTGATTCTTGTTTGTCTTTGTTTTCCACTTTCCTATCTCTCTCTCCCCCCACTATAATGGTAATTAAATAGTAAAAGTAAGTAATATTGAGTGTGTGCGCGTGTTTCTCTCAAGAGTGGTATCGCCAAGTTTTGGGCAAAATCCGAGTCGCTCCCCCTCCTCCTTTACGTAAACAGCCAGGTTCGTTTTATTTATTTATTTATTTATTTATTTATTTTCTAGGCGCTGGTGTGTTTGTTGGGCTAAATGACAAAATAAATACAAAAATACATACGCAGGGTATCTTACGACGACCAGAAATATTGTTTCTTGCTTATTTATCTCCACTTTTTCTTTATTTCCTTTAATTTTCGAAATCCTACTCTGTTCCGCGGAGTTTCACTGCCATCTCTTAGTCTTTCCCTTCTCACTCTCTCTCTCGTGGTGCCACCTGTATTCCTGTTCCCTTATCAGACATTCCCATCCATGCTACAGTTTTGGTTTCTACTCTAGAATTATACCGATGCTCTTTTTTACCTACCGCCACAAAATTAATCAAGACTCAATCATGACTCTCTGTAGATAAATCTGATTTGAAACCGTCCGAATCTAATCCTTATATTATATAAATATATTTATAAAATATTTAGATTTTTTTTAATATAATATAATATAATAAATATACTTTAATATTAACATTAAACTCACATATATATATATATATATATATATATATATATATTATTAGCTATTTTATTTTTTATTTATTAATAAATAATAATAGATAATGAATAGTAATTGGATACTAATGAATATCTAAATTTTTTACTCAATGGATAATAAATAAAGTATGAATATCTAGAAATCCAACTCGCAGATACCTATTGCCATCTCTACCTTTTTATTGAGACCTCATGATTCTCGGTTTATACTCTAACATAAGGGATAATAGATTAAATTAAAAAAAAAAACTAGGGGAAGAAAAATTATTGTTTCTCAAGACATAAAAAATTATTCATTGTAATAATATAATTACTAAATTTGCCTTTAGCCATTAAAACTTTGAACAAGGCATTGAGGGCAAAGTGATCTTTTCACCGTAACACAACCATCTTTTGCAAATTGTATGGGGTTAGATTGATTATTTTTTTTATACAGTAAAAATACTAATTTAACCCTAGAATAAAATAATCCAATACTTACTGCTCAAGGATATTTTTGTATTTTTATTTTTTTAGAATACTGTAATTATTTTGATGACTTTAAGAAAAAACCAATAAAGTATTCATTTTTGTAATTATTTTTAGAATAGTGTAATTGTTTTGATGACTTTGTTTTTTATATATATTTATTTTAAGTTTATTATTCAATGTTTATGTATTGAAAATTAATCTTCGTGCTTTTTTTTTTTTACTTTGCTTTCAAGTTGTCTTTTTTTCATTTTTTTTTCAATGAGATTATCATAATCTTATGTCCACTATCACGAAGTCTGTAAGTTAACTCAGTTTAGCTGAGTATTTTTTTCTTGTTTTGCCCTTAAAAATTTGGGTTTTTCAAACTCCAAATGGGATCATATCGTTTTTTTACTTTTTTTGTTGTTATATTTTTATTTATATTATTTAAATTACCAATTGATCTAGTAACTTAAGTCTTCGATTTCTTTCCTTAGCATTTTTTTATGCTGAAAAAAATTAGACTAGCTGGCAGCAAAGCGCATGCCACAAATATAGTCAAACATATTCATGATGTATTTGATTCAATCAAATTAATTTTTTAACTAATTAATTAGAACTAATAAAATCTAATATGGATTGACCAGAATTGAAAGTGAAGGCAAGTGAGGGATTAACTAGCCCCATAACCTAACTACCCCTCAATCTAGGGATGGAAATGGGTATTCGTTGGTCGGATTTTTTTAATATCAATACTCTACTCATTATCCATCGGGTAAAAAATTCAGATATTCATAAACTATCCATCGAGTTTTGAGTATCTATATGAATATATATTATCTATTATTATTTATTATTTAATAAAAATAAAATAGTTAATATATATTTGAAGTATTTATATATGTATATTAAATGATAAAATAATAAATATTATAAATATATATTTTTTTATGTCAATATTGAGATATGTATATATCATATTAAAAAAAATATATTCTACAAATATATCTATATAATATAAATATATATTCCGGGTTAGGTTCAGGCGATTTTTAGGTCGGGTTTGATAATAACCATACCCTACTCATTATCTATCAAGTAAGATAATTATCCAAAAAATACTCGTCTATTCAGGTTGGATAAGATCGATATCCATTGAATTTAGATTAAATTGTCATCCCTATCTCAAGCCAATTATTTAGCCTTTTTTTAGTTGTAATTTTATTTTTTTAATATATTTTATGAATTTCTTGTATAATCTCATACATCACACTCTATTTTATGATTTATAGATGGAGAAGTAATTTTTTTTTTTAAAAGATAGATTTTATTTTAAAAAACTGAATTGGTTTAAATATTCAACTTAATTTGATAAAGTTAAAAAAGGAGGTAGAAATACTTGGAATTAGGATACATAAAGCAAAATAACTTATTATGTCTCTAACCTGATCCATTAATATCATTATCCAACACTCTCAAAATTCATGAGTTTTCAATATCATTATTTTATAATTTATAGATAAAGAAGTAGTTTATTTTTTAAAAAATAGTTTTTAATTTTACAAAATTAATTTAAAAAATAAATCTAAATTAAATTTGTAGAAGAATAGGTCAATGATGTTGACATTTGGATCACATATTAATATTTTATGTATTTTGATGATAACTATTAAATGAAAATGAAGTAATGATATGTTAAGATAATATTAAGTTTAAACAGATCTATATGAAGATTACATTAACAAGTTCAAGATGTAAAGCAAATGAAGATTTAGTTCTTAAGGATTCATTTTAATGCTTCTTATTAAATCTTTAAATCTTATTCAATAGCAAACTAAAATGAATTCACACACTTCACATTGCATGCATAAATAAGATTGATATATGAGATTAAGTTTAAACAAATATATATGAAGATCACATCAACAAGTTCAAGATGCAAATCAAGTGAAGATTTAGTTTTTAAGGATTCATTTTAATGCTTCTTATTAAATCTTTATATCTTATTCAATAGCAAACTAAAATGAATTCACACACTTCATATTGCATTCATAAATAAGATTGATATACTTTTAATCTGTTCAAGTTTCACTAGGTTTGAAACTACCAATTTTTTTTTTTTTTATGTTAAACTGGTCAACTCTTTAGGCATACCAAATGAACCGGTTGACCGTTGTTCATCTGTGATGAACACCTGAGAATTTTGCAGGAACCAGTCGACCAAATGATATAGTCATCTGAATCGGTCGACCGCTTTATCCGTCAGAGGCATTACAATGACTAGTTTCTTTTGGAAACATATATATATACACCTCTCTTTTATGCATAATAAACAAGATTTTCTGGATATACATGATATAGAAGCTATTCCAAAAAAAAAAATCAACTAGAAATCATCAATCCTAACATACTCTAAATTATGGTAAATTAAATCTTTATATTTTAGCACAAGAGTATAAAATCTCACACTCATTACACTTACACACCTTCAATCATCCTAAGAGCTATTGAGTAAGCTATATACATTATAGTTTTCAATTATACAATCTACTCTTTGAGAGAGTGAATCTTGTTGTAAACAAATTATAATTATAAATACATGGAAGTTTGGATAAACTATTAACATGGTGAGGTATTGTCACCAAAGAAAAAAATCTTGAAAAGGGAACATTTTTAAGTAGTGTAATTGCTTGGTGTGGATTCGTCAAGGGCATTGTGTCTTTCACTTGGATTAGTGAAAGAGCACAATACTCTCAAGTACAATTGGTACTTGAGATGTGGATGTAAGCTTGCCGAACCACGTTAAAAACTAGGTTTGCAATCTCTCTTTCCTTATCTTTTTTACTTTAATCACTTTAATTATATTGTTGGTTATTGTGTTATATGTGCTTAGTGTGTTTATTTTCATTATTTGACTTAATTAGTGCAACACTTAATTCACTACCCTTATGTGTTATTGTTGCCTTAATCCTAGAACAACAATTGGTATTAGAGCTAGGTTCTCACATATATAAGTTTGCTTAGACTTGAGTAGAATGACAACCATTAGATATAATGTTCAAAATGAAAGAGCATTTACCTTTAGGCCACCCTTCTTTGATGACAATAATTATGTCTATTAGAAAGCTATGATGATTATATGTCTTCAATCTATTAATTATAATTTATGGCTATCTATTGAAAATGGACCTCACAAGCCTACTAAGATTGAAAACAATATAGTGATTCCTAAACCTAGAAGTGAGTATATCGACGGTGATAAGAAGTTGTTTTCTATGGATGCTAAAACTATGAACACTTTGTGTTGTGCCTTGAGTGTAAGCGAGTTTAATAGAATATCATCTTGTAAAAATGCTAGGGATATGTGACATGTTTTAGAAGTAACTCATGAATGTATTAATCAAGTTAAAGAATCCAAAATTGATATGCTTGTACATCAATATGAGTTACTCAAAATGCTTCCAAATGAATCCATAATACTATGTTTAGTAGAATGATAACTATCACTAATAGTTTGGATGCTCTTAGTAGGATTTATACTAATGCCGATATTGTGAGCAAAATTCTTAGGTCTTTGTCAGAGTCTTAGGAAACAAAGGTGACGACAATTCGAGAAGCTAATGATCTTACTAACCTTCAATTAAAATAGCTCATCAGTTCACTAATGACTCATGAAATCACCATGGAAAAGCAAGAACTAGAAAAGAGGCCAAATAAAAATTTGGCATTCAAAACCGTACACCGTATTGATAGTGATAATGGTGATGATGATGAAGTGGTGGAGGATATTACACTTATAACAAGACAATTCTGAAATTTCCTAAGAATGAAGCAAGGGAATAAAAAGTTTTTAAACCTCAAGAAGGATGAATAGCAACAAGACGGGACACATTAAGGTCAATTACCCTCTTTTTTAAAACAAGAAAAAGAACCGCCATCATAAACGAGAAATGAAAGCAACATGAAGTGATGATTGGGACTCTAGCTTAAGTGATGATCAAGAGTATGTTGCAAATATGCGTTTCATAGCAATTGAAAGCGATAATGAGGAATCAAGGGAATATGAAGAATGGTTATTGGATAGTGTTTGCTCAAGACACATGACCGAAGATGATTCATTGTTTTCAAGCATAAGCAAGATCAATGGTGGAAAAGTCACATTTAAAGATAACTTAAAAGTAAAGATTATTGGAGTTGGCAATATTAGAGGTAAGTCTTCTGCCTTAATAGAAAAAGTGTTTCTTGTGAATAATCTAAAATATAATTTGTTAAGTATTAGTCAATTATGTGATAAAGTTTTATTTGTTTGTAATAAAAAAAGAAATGTTTATGAGATTAAAATTGATGTATGCATAAGGATATAAAGTTGCCTTGTTGCTAGCATTAATGATAGTTTTATGTGGCATAGAAGATTAAGTTATATAAGCATGAACATTCTTTCTAAACTTGCCAAAAATGAGCTTTTTAAGGGACTCTCTCATATTGCATTCCAAAAGAAAACGTTATGTGATGCTTGCCAAATAGGTAAACAAGTAAAAATATCTTTTAAGAGCAAGAACTATATTTCTACCAAAAGACCTTTAGAATTGCTATACATAGATCTATTTGAACAAATTAAAGCTAGAAGCATGAGTGGTAATATATATGTATTTGTGATTGTGGATGACTTTACAAGATATACATGGATTTTGTTTTTATAATGAAAAGATAAAAATATTTATGAATTTGTAAAGTTTTCAAAGAAAGTTTAAAATGAAAAGGGTTTTTTCAATCATAAACATAAGAAGTTATCATGGTGGTGAATTTATAAATGATTTATTTGAAATATTTTGTGAAAAGAAAGGATACCACTATAATTTCTCAACTTCTAGAACTCCCTAACAAAATACGGTTGTGGAAAAGAAAAATCGGTCTCTTCAAGAAATGGCAACAATGTTTAATGAATTTAATACCCTTAAATGTTTTTGGGCGGAAGTTGTAAACACTTCTTGCTATGTTTTAAATCATATTATCTTAAGATCGGAGTTAAAAAAGACTCCCTATGAGTTTTGGAGAGGAAGGAAACCTAACTTCTCATATTTCAAGGATTTTTTGTTCAAAATATTTTATTTTTAACACCATGGATAACTTGGACAAGTTTTATTCAAAATTCGATGTTGGTATTTTTCTCGGATATTCCTCCTCTAGCAAAGCTTATAGAGTTTATAACAAAATAACATTTTGTCTTGAAGAATCCATGCATGTCGTCTTTGAGGAAACTTAAAATGAAAAAATTGATGAGATTTAGATGATGTAAATAAAAGTGTTCAACATTTAAATCTTAATTATAAGACACCTATAGAGGACAATAATGAATAAAGATCAACTACGATTGAGTCATCAACAGGAAATGGTAAATAACTCTTCCATTCCACCAAAAAAGCTGAGGCATATAAGCTCTCATTCTCTTGATTTAATTATTGGTAATCCTTTTAAAAGAACTAAGACTAGAGCATCTCTTAGTAATATTAATGAGCATTGTGCATTTGTTTCATAAATAGAGCCCAAATCCATCATAGAAGCCAAAAAAGATACAAATTAGATCTTAGCCATGCAAGATAAGCTAAACCAATTTGAAAATAATGATGTTTGAGAACTAGTCCCTAGACCTAAAAATCATTCTATCATAAGAACAAAATGGGTTTTTAGGAATAAAGTTGATAAACATGGGACCATAGTGAGAAACAAAGTTAGACTAGTCGTAAAATGATATAATCAAGAAGAAAGTATTGATTATGAATAAACGTTTGCACCCGTGGCCAGATTAGAATCTATAAGAATGCTTTTAGCTTTTGCATGTCATACTAATTTTACACTTTTCAAATGGATGTCAAAAGCGCATTTTTAAATGGTTTTATCATGAAATAAGTATATGATGAGCAACCTTAAGGTTTTGAAAACTTTTATTTTCCCATTCATGTTTTCAAACTTAAAAGGGTTATATATGATTTAAAACAAGCACTAAGAGAATGGTATGATAGATTAATGAATTTTTTTTATTAGAAATAGTTTAATATTGGTAAAATTGACACCACCCTCTTCACAAAAAGAAAAGGTAAAGACATATTGATTGTACAAATATATATTGATGATATTATATTCGGTGTTACTAATATATTTCTTTGTAAGGAATTTACAAAATGCATGCAAGATGAGTTCAAAATGATCATGATGGGGGGAATTAGATTTCTTGATTAGATTGCAAATCAAACAAAAAAGGATGACATCTTCATCAACCAAGGCAAGTACATTAAGGATTTATTAAAAAGATTTGGGATGGAACATATCAAAAAAGCCGACACTCCTATGGGATCATCAACAAATCTTGATATGGATGAAAATGGTAAGAATATAGACATCACCAAATATCGAGGTATGATCGGTTCGCTCTTATATTTAACTGCTAGTAGACCTGATATTATGTTTAATGTTTGTCTATGTGCATATTTTCAAGCATGTCCAAAAGAGTCCCATGTAAGTGCTGTAAAGTGTATTTTTTAATATTTGCATGGTACAATCAACTTAGGGTTGTGGTATCCAAAAGATGAGAGTTGAATTTAATTAACTATTTGGATGCGGATTTTGCAAGATATAAAGTTGATAGAAAATATATTAGTGGAACATGTCACTTTCTAAGATCATTACTAACATCTTGGTTTAGCAAGAAATAAAATTAAGTAGCCCTATTAATAATTGAAGCGGAATATATTGCTACAGATAGTTGTTTTACTCAGATTTTATAGATAAAACAAACCTTAGAAGACTTCAGACTTAATTTTGATCACGTCCCTATTATGTGTGATAACACAAATGCTATAAGTCTATTTAAAAACCCTATACAACACTCACGTACAAAGCATATTGAAGTGAGACATCACTTCCTAAAAGATCACATGTTAAAAGATGACATTGTACTTGAGTTTGTTAGCACAAAACATCAACTTTAAGATATCTTTACATAGCCATTAGGTAAGAATCAATTTTGCAAAATATGAAGGAATCTAGGCTTTATATATGCTAATGATATTTGAGGTCTTATGTTTGTGTGTATACATCATTGTATATAAGTTGGACATGTTTAAGTGATAAAATGTATATCCTTTTAGCATAAAAAAAATATGTTCTGCATAAAATTCTTAGTGAGTGTAATCTGGGATGAACCGACGGTTCATCATAGAATCTCAATCGGCCAACCGATTAAAATAGAGAAATATAGGTTTTGCTACTGGATGAACAATAGCTTTTTGAGGTTTCAGTTGGGATTAGTTTTTTAGACTACAAGTTGGACAAAAGGCTTCTTTTTATCTCATAAAACATATGTTTTGATCAAAAAGTTAAAATATATGATTATCGTATGAACCAGTCGACTAGTTCATATATCTGGGACAACCGACCGACTGATAGAAATAGAGGACAAAAACCTTAGCTATTGCCCAAATTTTAAATTTTTGACCCCCTTATTTCTTTATATTTTGGACAAAATTATTCCTCATATGTTTGAAATGAAGATTATCCCTACCAATGAGGGATTTGTATATGATGAGGCGGTGATTTTACATATTGGGAGACATGATTTTGCATTAGGTGCAAAGAATAAAAGTTAAGATTTGTTATGACC
>Ga0307517_10003989_pt1 | contig 22846 bp, 17 predicted proteins | sample 23_EM_MG_FD_194515 | JGI IMG/M metagenome (GOLD analysis project Ga0307517, IMG submission 194515) | Populus trichocarpa ectomycorrhiza microbial communities from riparian zone in the Pacific Northwest, United States - 23_EM | ecosystem: Host-associated > Plants > Roots > Unclassified | place...
ATTTTGCGTGGCGCCCCCGCGCCCCCCCCCCCCCCCCCCCCCCCTCCCTCTCCAAACTTTCTTTGCCTATTTTTGCAGCCATTAGCCTCACCTCAGCGCTTTGGGTGTACCGACAAAGCCGGGCTTTCTGTTCCACCGGCATACATATATTATCTAGTGTTTGCTCTTTCGCTCTCATCCGGCAGCAACGGCACACTCTTCTTCTCTCTTTTTCCTTTTTCCTTTTTCCTTCCTCATTCCTTTTCTGCACGTTGTGTTGTGCACCGGCCTGATCGTGTGGCTTTAACTACTGAGACACACACGGTTCGCTGTTTTCTGTCAATCAGCCAGTGAGCCAGCCCCCGCCATTTCCGTCCCTGGTATTTCAACGAGGCACGTTCGAGATAAAAGAGAACCCAAATTGCCACAATTTAGAAGGGGTATAAGTACACCATCTCTTGGCTTGATCTTATCCTACACCCGTTTTTCTTGAATAACTTTCACCATGCGATTGCCGACATGTTCTCAAGTTTTCTTCACAGCTTCGGTCCTGTCAGGTATGACTTCAACTACTCCGTTTCGGATCCAATGAACTTGAAGCTAATCCATTGGAAATATAGCCGTACGAGCTGTCCCGGCCCCGAATTCCCTCCCCACAGAAATCAATCATCTAGTTACACGCGCTTTCTCGGATTCCCCTTCAGGCGGCTATGCTCCTGGGAGGGCGAACTGCCCCTCTGGCCCATTGGTCCGTAGCGCGAATAACATTTCGTCTGGAGAGCAGGACTTCCTCAAGAAGCGACAGCCGATAACAGATAAAGCTTTAACCGACTTTCTCAACCGTGCGGCCATGGTGGATTTCGATGTAGGGGCATTCATGAGTAGCTATTCGCCCACCATTGGCATCGCTTTTTCCGGGGGAGGTTACAGGGCAATGTTGTCGGGCGCTGGAGAGTTCAAGGCAATGGACAGTCGAACTCCAGGCTCTACTGCCGTGGGAAATATTGGTGGGCTTTTGCAGAGTGCGAAATATATTGCGGGGCTGTCGGGTGGAAGTTGGCTGTTGGGAAGTGTGGTAATAAACAACTTCACCACTATCAACAAGTTACAAGCGGCAGGGAACGTGTGGGATTTTGAGAACAGCATTCTGGCTCCGGAAGGGGCATTGCATATCGTGGACACTACCGTCTACTACAACGACCTCAATCAGGAAGTGCACGATAAGGAGAACGCTGGGTTTGACCCCAGCTTGACGGACTACTGGGCCCGCGCAATTTCTCGCCAGTTTGTCAATTTCACTGATGGAGGCCCGGGGATAACCTACTCCTCGATAGCAAAGTCAGATCAGTACAAGAAAGCTGAAATGCCGTTCCCCATCATTGTTGCTGATGGTAGGCATCCTGGCGAGGTAATCATCTCCAGCAATGCCACGGTTTACGAGTTCAACCCGCTGGAGTTTGGATCCTTCGATCCTACTCTGTATGCCTTTACTCCTATCGAGTATATAGGATCAAACGTCACCAACGGTGTTCCGGATGAGAGTGGTGTATGCACTCGGGGTTTCGACAATGTTGGGTTTATAATGGGAACATCTTCATCCTTGTTCAACATCTTGATCACTCAGCTTGACACCTTTGGCTTGACTGGTATTCTGAGGAAGCTCGTTGAATCTACCCTGCAATTAATCTCCGTTGCTGATAACGACATTGCGGACTATTCGCCGAATCCTTTCTTCGGTGTCAACCCTGACATCAACCCTTCCGCAAAGACCAGAGATCTGACACTTGTTGACGGCGGCCTGGATGGCCAGAACATCCCTCTCCATCCACTTATCCAACCGGCCCGTAAGGTCGATGTTATCTTTGCAATGGATAACTCTGCCGACACCGTCAGAAAGAACGGGCAGGCATCCAACTGGCCCAATGGCACAGCCCTCATCGCCACATATGAACGTTCGATCAAAGGATCCCAACACAACGGGACCCTTTTCCCTTCTATCCCAGATGTCAATACTTTCCTCAACCTCGGCCTTAACAACCGCCCAACATTCTTCGGCTGCGATGCCAGAAACATCACCTCGGACACAAACAAGTTCCCTCCGTTGGTCGTCTACATCCCCAACTCGCCCTACACTTTCAACTCCAATATCAGCACCTTCGAGATGACATACTCAGCGTCCAAGCGCGACCTGATGATCGAAAACGGGTACAACATTGCCACCCGCGGCAACGCATCCTTCGACCAGAACTGGCCTGCCTGCCTCGGCTGTGCCATCGTCCACCGCCAGCAGGAGCGCAAAGGACAGACACAGACAGCGCAGTGCCAAAAGTGCTTCAAGGACTACTGCTGGGACGGAACGCGCAACAGCGCTGCGCCTCGCGATTACGAGCCCACGGCGCTCGTCTCGACAAAGAGCGCAGGCACAAAGAATGGGGTGAAGAGCTGGGGGACAGCTATTATTGCGGCGCTATCTGGGCTGGTAAGTGCTGCGTTACTTTTGTGATGAATCAACCCACGAATTATATCTACCTCCCTCTTCAACCGACCGTTCCACCGGCCTGGCTCTCTCTCTCTCTTAAAAACTACCGGATCGAGGAGTTTGGGGAAAAGGGTCGTCCTGTCTTTTTTTGTACCCGGAAGTTGAGCGGAGAAAGGGACCTTGGGTCATTCATGCACGGCCAATTCTTACCTTTTTCTGTCTTTATTATAGTCTGGCCATTGATCGCCGCGCCTCCGCTCTACCTGCCCTTCCTTGCTCTCCCAAGACCTTTTTCTTCTTCTCCGAACGGGGCTAGGACCAGGACAAGCGGAAGCTAGCAGTCATCTTGTCTATTTCTTGTTTTCTATATTTCTTCTAAAAGGGGAGTTTTTTATTTGATAGTTTTCTCTTTCCTTCGTTCTTCCACTTTTTTTTTATGTACTATTTTATCCTCTGTTACATACCCTCGTTTTGGCCTTTTTGTATTTCTCTTATCCCCCTTGGGGAGAATATTTGTAGGGGGTTGGATTTGGGTGTTTTTTTCTCCTTTTTTTTCTTTCTCAGTGCAATCAATCCCTTTAGTGAGGGGGTTGGGAGATGGGATGAGTTATAACCTAGAAGGAGGGGAACAAATACATGCATGTATCATACCGGTAGTCCGCCGCGGTGTAGTCGTTATATATAAGATTATCGCTCATCGTCATCATCATTGCCGGTGAAATAACCCTCCTCCCCGAACTTTACTTAATCCCTACCACCGCTACCGTACCATCGGTATCCTGATCCTATGCGTTCCCCCCCCCCAGTGTTCACTACCATAAGTTACGCCCCCACTCTAACCATGTAGCCCGTGCAGACTCTGGATAGTTGTCTTGAATGCTGTATTATTATCGCGGAATGGAATTGGGGGTTATCGTACCCGTGATGTTTTTTTTGTGGCGGGGTAGTCTATCATACGTATAGTACGCACATGTGAGGATGGATGAGGTACAGTACAGTACAGGTAGGAAGAAGTAGCGGTGGTAAGTTCGGGTTGCGCGTGTTTTTACCTACTCTAGAGATCGGGATAATTGGAGCAGTATCATAACTGTTCGGTGGAAACATGTCGCTTGCTGAGCATGAATTTGATCGGAGGCCGCGCAGCTTGAAATTGGTGAGTGATTGTTCATGGAGTAGCTCACTTGCTGGGCTGGGGTGGGATCACTGTATCGGGTTATGCTGCGGCACGGTGCGCGGTACGCTTGGTGCTACGGGTGGTTTGGGGTTTGGCGGTTATCCATATATTATGCAGTAAGAGCGTCCCTAAGGAATCTGTGCGGGACAGCGAATTATCCGGGACAACGAGTTGGGTTTTAGTGCAAAACAATTTAGCATTCAGAGAATTTCACCCGGGACAGCGGAGGATCCGGCAGTGAGGTACCGGTACGGGGCAGTGAGGTGCGACTGTGTTAGAAGACCATCACAAGACATTCCAGGATGATCCCCCACCTCGCCATTATATGTACAGCGCCTGCGTGTTCACAGTCCATGCCGCAGCCTTGAAACATTTCATCTCCCTGACAGTGCTCGCAGCCGGAACTGGGCCTGCAGGGCCATCATCACACACCCTTACTAGGAGAACCACCACTCAATAACTTAAAAATCACAGGTATCATATCTCTAAGCTCACTACCTTTGTCGCGGTGAATTGCGAAGCGTGAAAGTAAAAGAGAATAAAAAACAAAAATGGAAATGGAAACAAATGAATAACCCTCTCGAGGGAAGCCTTCCCTTTGCCTCCCCCGCCGCCTGCAAGTTCCCTAAGCGTTCTGCAAAAAACAGTATAGTATAAACCTGAACAAGATGATCTATGACCGCTTCTTGGGACCAGCCTTGGGCTTCGGGCTCTTCCCACCAGCATAGAACTTCTTGCTGAGAGTAGCGCTCGGGCTCTTTCCGCCTTTCTTGGCGGAGTTCCAATAATACATCATCTGTGCAGCAAGGACTGCATTGAGAGCAGCGCCGCCGAGGAATCCCCAGAGGATGAGGGGATCATTGACCTCCGAGAGTGTGGTAAACACTCTAGCGAGGGAGCCAAAGAGGTAGTTGAAGACCTATAGTTTTCGTTTATTAGTTTAAACTCTTCTCAACAGGCTGGATGTAAGGAGGAACACACAGCGAAAGCAGACAACTGCCCAGTATTCTTCTGTCTCGCAACCTCAATAATCTGCGGCACCTTACTTGCTAACACCAACGGGATCGTGGCAGCCTGAATATATACCATGGCGTCCGGACCCACAATCTCTTCGTTGAACAAGGCATACCCTGCCGCTGCTAGCACTGCTACCCAAACGGCACCCCATCCGCCCTTCCCGGAGAACTGCAGAATGAGCGTTGAGATGAGCACGTTCTGCACAGCTATCATGGCAGTCTCCCCATACGTTGAGAACGGATTTCCGGAACGGAAATTGTATGCAAGCGTGCAAAGGAAAGCCGTCGTCTCGAGGAGGTATGAGAGAAAGGAGAGACCCTTGGACGACTGCGAGGAGAGGAGTTTTATAAGTTGTGGGACTTTAATGATTGTTGAGAGCGTGACGATGCCCAGGCCGATTGCTTTGGAGATAGCGTATTGTACGCATTGTGGGTTTGATGCTGGGTCAAAGTCACGGATTAAATTGTTGTAGCAAATGGGTGTGAGGAGGTTTAAGAGTGGCTCTTGAACGGATGGTGGAAGTGTGGAGGTGTAGGGGGTTATGTAGGGACGGATTGCGGAGAAGACGGGCCCCTCAAGGGATTGGAGAATAGAATCCATGGTTGCGGTTGTAGTAATTTTAGGTGAGGAGGGGAATAAAGGAGGAAAGAAAGGGGGAGATGGGTTGAAGGTGGCAGTGATGTAAGAGCAAGAAGGGGCGATATCGTGGTGAAATGTGTTCAGAGGGATTGGAAATTTCTCCGGCGTAGTTTGGGTTACTAAGCCTTAAGGTATAAGGATTTAGAAAGCTTGGCATGGACCGTGCGCGCTCACCAATCATAAAGGTATCTAATGAGTTGGTGATACTGATGTTGGATCCGCGGTCAGTTCTTGTTGGATGCTGAGTGTTGGTATTATACGTTAGTTGGAAGTTTTATCGTGATCAAGGATTTCTCCGTCTCTGGGTCATTATGGCAAAGTCTACTTGTTTGCCCCCGGAAGACACAAGTATTCTCTCCGATGAACACCGTCCTCCTCGCAACGTGGGTGCGGCAGAATACCGGTGCATGGACATATACCATTAACTGCCGCGGGTATTATTATCATCACAATGGGTGTCCTGTTTTTTAGAAGCTAGTAAACGCCGGTATTACTGTATAATACAAGAAATCCTAGGATAGGGCCTGTCACTCCCATCACCTCTTCATGGGGCCAGTGCCGGGCATAGCGGCCATGGGTAACGCCGGCTGATCTGCTGGTGCAACACCTGTCTCCATAAACCTCAGAATAGCCTCCAACTTCAAGCCTGGTATAGCTTCCTCTTTCTCCTCCTTTTCCTCACTGATTCCCGTTTCAATTCCCTCGGTGCCGGCTTCTCGTTCTTCCAGGCTATAAATATCATCATACCAATTCCTCTTTTCCTGCTGCTCCTGAACGATTTCCCTTGCCCTGTCCCATAAATCGTCGTTGTTAATGGTCGGGGCGTTGAGGGCTTTGAGGGCCCAATCCTGGACTGTCGGGTTGAGCTTTTTGTTGAGAAGCGTGGAGAGTAGGATTTCCTGGCTGTTTGCAGGGAAGCTCGGTAGCGGGTAGGAGACCAGCGCAGAAGTGTTTACTTGAGGTGGGGGGAAATATTGGTTAAGTGTGTGGGAAAGGGAATCTAGTGTTGAGGATAGGACGTTGAAGTGGGATTGAAGAGTTTGCCTAAACGTATGATAATGTTAATAGTTAGGGATTTGATGAAATAATGAGCGATAATGTTGGGGGGGGTTTCTGACCAAGGAGGGAGCTGTTCGGGAGACCCAGTGCGAAGAGCATTGTCGAAAGCAGTGAGGGCAGAGACTAATTGATTGAAGCGAGCACGGGTAGACTCTAGCGATTTCTGTGGGTTTTCCATCGCACCGTAATGGGTTGGGGGGGGGGGGGGGTTTGGAAGGGCCAGAGGAAGGGTTGAGGATAAGCGATGGTAAATCTGGTGACGGTGGAATTGGATGAATGAATAAATGGGCCACCTGCAGCTTTCCCCAGACTTTGGCTTTCACCAAGGTTCACTCACTCGCCTGTCCGTCTGCTAGGTTTCACTCAGAACCCTAAATATTATGCTAGTGCTGGTGCCTTGCACTTGGGTGCGAGCAAATTCCATGGTCTCAACAACCAACAATTCCCTATCTCCCTCAACCAAGGCTCGAGATCTGACCTGACTTGACCTAGCCTAACCTGACCAGAGTCATTAGAGTCTTTAAACTCTACATACCTACACATCTACATCGCATCCCTCGTCTTTGTTGGTCCGTTGGACAGGAGCCACCCATTGGACCCGGCTAACCAACGGGCCTCCCTCGCACACACGCCAATGCACACGCCAATACACACGCCTTCTCTCCTCCACAACCATCCCACAACCACACCACGACAAATGACCTCAAAAGAATCCTCGACCTCGGCCCCAGACATCGATATTCTCCCACCAAACCTACAAATACACCCACCACTAGTCCCGGAACAACAGCTTCCGAGTCCAAACTCCTCCGAGGAATCCCGGAACCTGATCACTGCAAACTTTGCGCACTTCCGAGATGACCCTTTTTCATTCCTTCGCGAGATCTCCCTTCACTACAGCGGTACAGGATGGCGTGCATATGACGAACCGATTGGCCAGAATATATTCTATAAGGGCTTCAGCGACGAGATGAAAACGCGAGTGCTTGACAGTAGGATGTTGAAGGCCAAGCTCCAGGAGCTAGCGAGTCGGAGAGTTGTGGTAGAGGATAGAATAGGATTGCTCAATGAAGAGAAGGGACGGCAGAAGAGGCTACAAGAGGTAGAGAAGCAATTGAATGAGGTGGCGGAGGAAATAGTCGAGGGAATGATTTGCAAGTTTGAGAGTAAGAGATTTATTAGAGTATGCTACCCGAGCTCAATTGGCGTTATTACAAAGCTCAATTGATATGATATCCTTTAGGGCGCATACTTCGTTTGCGTGCAGCTCCTAGCAAGGACCTACCATCGTGGAATCCACGTCTCGACACTCGAAATCCAAAACCTCCGGGAGACTGCCAAATTGGCCGCGGCGCGCAAGCAATCGCTAATCTTCCTCCCATGTCACCGCTCCCACATAGACTACGTTTCACTGCAGGTGATCTGCTATAGGCTCGGACTGACCCTTCCCGTAGTGGTGGCAGGGGACAACCTTAATTTTCCCCTTGTTGGTCCATTCCTCCAACATGCAGGGGCAATGTTCATAAGGCGTTCGTTCAGCGGCGACGAGGTATACACGGCTACAGTACAAGCATACGTTGACGCACTACTCTCTGGTGGGTACAACTTCGAATGCTTCATCGAAGGCGGTCGTTCAAGAACCGGCAAGCTGCTCGCGCCAAAATTCGGCATCCTTAGTTTCATCCTGGACTCGATTCTCAGCGGTAGAGTCCAAGACGCTTGGATTATTCCTGTCTCAACACAATACGACAAAGTTCTTGAGACAGAGGCATATGTCAGCGAGCTACTGGGAATCCCAAAAGTTAAAGAAAATCTCTGGGACTTCCTTAGCAGTAGCAAATTCCTCAACCTCAACATGGGTAGGGTAGACGTCCGTTTCCATGAGCCCTGGAGTCTGCGTGCCTTCGTTGAGGGCCAGATAGATAAGGTCCGGGCCGAGGGCACAATAGGCGTAAGCCTAGCTCCGCCACCAATCAACCCGGGAGACGCCCACGTTGGCCGAAGAACCGTAGACAGAGCCGCCCCTGAAGTCCGCCTCAAGGTCCTACGAAGCCTGGGGTATAAGGTCCTCGGCGACATAAACCGCGTATCGGTTGTCATGCCCACTTCCCTGATCGGCACAATCTTGCTAACCCTGCGTGGCCGGGGAGTTGGCAAATCCGAGCTTGTCCGGCGAATAGAATGGCTGCGCACAAGGATCCGAGCTAAGGGCGGTAGAGTAGCTCATTTTGGTGGTGCAGAAACCGAAACTGTTGTTGAGCGTGGTTTGGAGGTTCTCGGAGAACTAGTCGGTCGAGTAGATGGCCTCGCCGAAGAAACCTTCTTCGCGGTGGACCGGTTTCAGTTGAGCTTCTACAGAAACATGGTTATCCACCTCTTCATCAGCGAGACCATCGTCGCAGCAGCAATGTACACGAGGATCAAACAAGGCGGCGGACCAGCCAACCAGCGGGTGGAATACCAAACCCTGCTAGACCAGGTTTCCTTCCTATCGCAGCTATTCCGCGGGGAATTCGTCTTCCCGACGGAAGGTCTCATTACCAATCTCGACAAGACTCTTGCGGGACTAGCAGCAGATAACGTAATCACGGTGACTAACAACCCCAGTGGCACAATCGCATATGTCGAGCTCTCAGACGCTGAACGCAAATGTGGTCGGGAGAACTTTGACTTCTACTGCTTTCTCATATGGCCATTTATTGAGGGCAGTTGGCTCGCGGGGGTCGCGATAATGGGCCTTATCCCACCGAGAGGGATGGAAGAAGTATGGGTGGGCCTACGTGAGGCCCAGGACATGGCGCAGCTAGTACTTCCCCCGGCCCTCCTCCGCTCTTTTTATTTCATACAACTAACTCTCTAAAGATGGGAAAAACCCTCTACCACCAAGGCGATATCTCCTACTTTGAAGCTGTCAACAAGGAAACGCTAAAGAACGCTTTCCAGCGCTTCCAGGAAGAAGGCATAATCACAATCCGGAAATCCAAATCCGGCCGCACCCCCCCCCTAATGCGCGTCTCGCCGGACTGGATTGCAAATGGTCGGCTGTGGGAATTTGTCGAGAAAATCGCTATATCCCGACGTGAGGGCAAGAACCGGCGCGACAACGAGAGCGTCAGCTTCCGCGTCCTGAAGCTGGCAGAGAGGTGCGGGTGCGAGCTGTTCGAGAGGGGTGGTGTTAGGGACGGGGTCGAAGATGTAGAGGGGGGGACGGGGGTGGAGGGGCTCGAGATTGAGGTTAGTAAGCCCCGGAGGAGGGGTGGGAGGAGCGGGAGTAGGGGGGCGAAGTTGTAGAGATGCATAGTAGATTTGATACTTCCGGGTGGGCCATTTTTTTTGGGGGGGGGGGGGTTCGAAAGAGGGGAGAGAAGGGGATGTGTTTTAAAATTTAGCACTACAAGTAGGATAGCTCATGTATTATATCTATACACACACCATCACTCGTAAGACGGGGCTTAGAATACACTATTGTATATACCGTAAACCCCTTCTCTAGTGGGAACCAATGTGTTTCCTTTCCTACCCGTGGGGTAGCTGAGTTGATTTAACGTGGGCCTCAATCTAGTACTGGTACTTGTACCATACTCTCATGAAAGTCGGAATGGCACTAAAGCGGACTAAGGTGAAGCTAAGGCAGCCCAACCAACAGGAAGGCACGAAGAGCGCCAAGTCGCCGCTGTTTAAACATACAGAGAGCGATGACTGGACAGGTTCAAGAAAATCATCACCAGCGCCATTCCGACTTTCGTGAGATTCTACGGTAATCTGCCGTGGCACACTGCCTGTGCTCTAGTACTCGAGTAGAGAGGCAGCATTGATGAAACACTACTCGAGTACTAGCACTCGAGTACCGATATGCGATGGATAACGACAGGTCACATCCCTACTCATCACTTTTATAGATGACTCCCGGGTTTGGCCCCTTCTGTACGCCATACGGGGATAAACCACTATTCATTAGGCATGTGATATCATAGATACATCCTTGAAGCACAGTGATAACTATTGCTAAGTTAACGTAATTTTAGGGTAAGAGATATTGAAGTTATTACCGTTCCGTCGTTCGTCCCTCTTTCCTTTTATCTGCCGTGCGCGGGGTCTACATTTTAAAAGCACTTTGGGATTTTGGTGGTGCTGCCATAGATGCACCCACCTAAAGTAGCTTACAGAATCCCTGTGGGATTCCTTATGCTGCACGATGGATTTATTTATTGTCTCTAGTACTTACACAGGATACTCGCGGATCTGAGCCTACCTGTTCAAGTAGAGAGTATCACTGGGTAGTCATAAAATCGGATCGCTATAGCTTACCGTACTTGAATGGATGAATGTATCACAAGTGCCATGTTATTGCGCTCGAAATGATGGTAAATTGAATGGAGACCATGAACTTGACAGGGCGAGAAGCTCCTTTTAATTTACAGTAGCTTACACCTGATGGCCCGTTTTTTAATTTTTTTAGTAATTAAGCGGCGGTGGTCTTCTCCTTTGGAAGAGGTGTGAATCGCAAGTATGGCTTAACGATCCGGAAGTCAGGGAAGAGGGTCTAAAGCTTGTCAGCAACTGCTGATATCGGGGGATATATTGGGATATGCCTTGGCCTCATCGTTAGTGACAGAGGGGTGGACAATAACGTCATCTCCAGGAACCCAGTTGATGGGGGTAGTGATACTGTTTCCGTGAGTTTATTTCTTTCCAGAAGTAACAGGTGGAGGTGTAATCACCGGTGCTTGTCACCAGTCTGCAGAGAGTCGACGACACGGAGAACCTCAGCTGCGTTACGCCCAGTAGAGGCAGGGTAAGACATGATAAGACGAATAGTCTTCTTTGGGTCGATAACAAAGACAGAGCGGATGGTGAAAGCGATTCCCTTGGAGTCAACATTGGTGGTGTCTTGGTAATCAATCCTGCCGGAATAAGATTTAGCTTTTTATCATTGCTGAATGTTTGGCCGATTTCACTGGGGAACAAACATGTCGTAGGCGTGCGCAATCTTCCTCTCCTTGTCTCCAATAATAGGGAATTTGAGGTTACATCCAGAGATCTCGTCGATGTCCTTGATCCATAGTCCATGGGACTCGATGGTGTTTGCGGAAAGGCCAATGAGTTTGACACCACGCTTGGCGAATTCAGGCTCGAGCTTAGCGAATGCCCCTAGCTCGGTGGTGCAAACAGGGGTGAAATCTTCAATCATCAGCGATGGAATAAAACATAAAGCGGAAAGGTGTGTTTGTACCCTCGGGGTGTGAGAAAAGAACAACCCATTTGTCCCCAATGAACTCATGGAACTTGATGGAGCCCTTGGAGTAGTTAGTGAGAGCCCAATAGAGGTTTTTATCCTGGAATAGAGAGACAAACGGTGGTGGTTTCAGCTTCAAAGTCGGGAGCAATGCTTCCGAGGCGGAGACTAGCTTGGAGTTAACGTCTATTTCTGTGTAATCAATGCAAACAATACTCACGTTCCAGTAGGGGTTTGAGCGGCCATTGTATACGAATGTGTAGATAGCTTCTAGTGAGAGGGGTTGTGTATTATTGAGTAGTTTGCTGAGCCTGGTGGGGTAGGGGGAAGAGGAAGGGAAGTCGGGGTGTAAATAAAGGGCGGAATGCCATGACCGTCGAAAAGAGGGGCAATGCGCCCCACCATCTCATTACAACACAAGCCAAACCGATCTCACGCCATCTGAGCTGAGCGCTGTCGTCCTGGAGAGAAAAAACAAATGATGCCATCAAAAAGTTTATCTATTGGCCAGTTCTTTATCTGTAGCACCACCCGTTTTCAGAGTAGTGTACAATTATCATTGGCATCCAAGAATATCTTTGTAGGGAATGATGGCTTCCTAAAGGGTTGAAATCAGAAATCTAAGCCTAAATAGGCAGCAGTGTTGAGGAAATCGTCAAATGTCATTGATGACAGGGATCAACTGGGGAATACCAGTACCATTCGGGCAGCCTGTCATCAGCACAAACTTGGACCTTCTCCACTCCGGGACGTCTTCTTCCTAGCACCGGGGCGGGCGGATAATACAATGGAAAACAGCAGAGCAAATATTTAAGGTATACAATAAATAATTCTGAGCACTCTTATTTTTACAATATTTTCGTGTTCTTGACCTGATTATTGAGGAACTGAAATATTTTTGATGTGATACCCGGGGGATTATACTCGTACAGTACGGTACGATCTTAGTGACAAAAGAAATGGACCCCCACGGGATTTTCCATACGAAATGGTCATTTTTAAAAGGTGTTTAAGTTATTCAACGCCATAACATTGGAAAAATCAAGGAATTTTTTGGATAGTACAGTCTGGCATGGAGATTCATATGCTTGAACACCAGGTTACAGAAGACATGCTAGGAATTCTGAGTGCCAGGATTCTAAGAAAAGAGCCCAAAAAAAATTGCCAAGAGAGTCAATTTATATGATATCATAATATTATTATGGGATTTCTTTATGGGAACCAAACTGGCATGCTTCACTGCTTACTGCTAGCACTTGGCGGTGTGAAAAAAATTGTCAATTTTATATGTTAAATTCTCTGTGGTTCCCTTTCATTAAATTTTGAATATTTTTAAAGAATAAAATTTGTTGTCCGCCCTGGTTGTGGGTTTTGTATGGAAAACCCTGTGGGGGTCGATTTCTTTTGTCGTCGGGCTCGTGCTTGTATGTCTTACGGGCTGGCTACAAGTCTTTATCGTGCCTGACATATCATACAAGTACCCACGAATATGTTTTTGTACAAGACAGGGATTATTTTGCTGGTTAACTGTCCTGTGGTGTACGAAAACATTTTTTTTATTTTTTTATAAACGTATATTCTCTTCGGGTTTTCTGTGGCCTCATCAGGCTCGTCTACCCTATACAAAAGCCACACCAGCTAACCATACAATATAAACCCTATCTCATCAACAATCCGGCAAAACGGCACAAATGTATCCCCTAGTAGCCAACTGCACCCCCGGCGGGTCACCATACATGCCCTAGAAGCCGAACCAAAATCAATAGTATGAAGCCAAACCATGTCTAACCTTTTCCTTTCCCGACAGACTCGCCGGCGGACCTAACGGAGGGGGTAACATCGTCGTTACGGTATACTCTGCTCGCCCGCACATCCCACCTTATCCGACGCCCCAGGTTTCCACATGTTAGCACTCATCAAGGGTAATACTTCCTGTCAACCGGCCCCAATCTGGCCTCGGCACCCGCGGGATACCCTGTCCCCAGCCATCATCCCTTGGACGAAGTTCCCGGATCCATCCATACTACCAAAAAAACAACAAAAGAGACCCCCCCCACCAAACTACCCAGACAGCAGGACACGGGCACGCTCCCCTCAGGTATAAGCATACCTTTATCCCCCATCTATACCAACCAAACCATGGATCCAGATCCGGAGATGACACTTGCAATGAATGCCAACGCCTTCACCTTCACCCCACCTCTTTATCACCTGACCTGGCGCCACATCCCACGTGCACGCCACCGCTACAACCTCCCCCCTCTTCCCCCTCCCTTTTTTCCGGTGTGAACAACCCGATGGAAAAGGAGTTTTAACCTGCCTCCTAAATGACTTCGTCTGAGCATCATTGCCAAAAGCCTAAACCCAACATTAACGGCAACCTTCACGCTAAATCAGGGTCTAAAACTCTCAGCGATATGAAACTAGATCGCCTAAGCTCTCTAGAGTCAAGATATCGATGGAAGACGATAAAACCAATCCTAAAACTGCTTAAATCAACCTTCTAACGATGAATTTCTAAACGATCGTAATCGAGAAGAAGATATGAAGCTATCGTAAGATAAGAATCATGGACCCTGAATGGCTGAACACCCAAATATGACATGTCACCCGAAGGTTCAATTTCAATCGCTGGGGTTGTAAGCACCATGGAGGATGTACGTACGAAAACATATCCCTCGGTACTTGTACTTATGCCCGTAAGAGTCTAGCAGAAGGAGAATAGACTAATTGTACTTTTTTTGAATAAAGGTTGCTGGAAAGTGGGGTAACAGTTGCAAGTGCTACCGTTTGAAAAAATATGATTTTTTTTTTAAATGGGGGATGTGTCTTGGTGTGAGAGGCGCTAGCGTTGTATCATATCTTTACTATACATTTGTTGAGCTATGCTAAATTGACTTTTGTCATTAATGGCCTTTTAACAGTTTCTGTGCAAGCATTTGCATTATTTTGGTCAGGCTTGCAAAAGTATTCCTAAGGGGATATCTGGGCTTTATAGAAGGGTTTGTCAATTAGATATATTTGGATACAGTCGTGGCATATAATAGACTCATGCCAATCAACGGTCTACAGGAAGGGCATGACTGATATCAAAGTATAAAATGCCATTGGGGAGTAGTCCATTATTCTGTGTTCTTTAACTTGATAAATGCAGGTAACCTTTCTTTTGTACTTTATTGTTTAACCTACAAGTATTTTTTTTGTTAATTCCGTGGTATGATTTTAGGTACATGACTAGCACTTCCTAGGGCTAAACCGCTGCACTCGGGAAATATCCCATGACAAATAAAAACCCAAATCAAAAACAAAAACAAAAGAAATAAAATCAAAGGCAGACTAATAATATGATAAGGTATAACATCAAAGTGAAAATTCCCCATAACTGGAGTTTTACCCTACTAGTGGGAATAGCTTACCTAATATTCAAGAGTGAGGTATATGGCTTCATAGAATGACCATATATCCGAACCCATATTCCCCGAGTTATGAGCTTCACAGAGGCATCTGGAAGACGACTCGGAATACTGAATGAGAGCACGTTTCAAGATAGGTTTAACTGATTGGCACGATGTCTAGAGAATACTACTCCTCTCATTTTCTAGTTGCATATGCCTTAGCTGCATAATGCTTTGATAGCTGGATATCGGAACTGATCACTTCATATTCCATATTACTATTGGTATGTCGGCATTTGGGCCGCATATTCAATTACGGTGCAAAGTGCCTAAAGGTGGGTCCTCCGGTGAAACAGGAATTCCGTGGCAACTGATCGGAGTTCAGCCCAGAATTGCCAAGACAACTATGACATAATGCAACTGTGGGCAACAGCAGAAAGGTGAATAAAGCAGAAATATATTATGCTCATAACTTGATTTCCATTAATTAATTTTACACCTTAGTCATCTATACCCTTCAGTATTTTTCAGTCTGCTCCTATGTACATTCTATCACATGTTTAACTCTCACCAAAATTCTCACTTTTTAAACTGGAACTACTTTTCCAAATGATTTTTAATTAAAATAAAAAAACCTCAGGCCTCTTCTTCTCTTGAATATCTTCCTCTCTGAGGTTTTGTTTATTTTTTATTCCTGGTTTTGGTGGACTAGTTCTATATCGCGTTTGCCTGTTTTGAGGACCCGGTTTGACACACTTTGCACTATATAGTCTATCATGACGAAGCGATCGAAGACTGTCTACTGGTGGAGTGGGGACACCCTCAGATAAAATAGCAGTTCTGGAGATGCTCTGAGTCGAGCTAGGCAAGTTTTCAGCGTCAAACAGTGTTCACACTTTGTACTGACGAACTCAATGGTTAAAGAAGGTACTTCTTAACTAGTGAAGTTCAAGTAGCATGAACATTAGTATAAATAGAGGCCTTTTCCTTGGTGGTTGAAGAATCATCAAGCAACGGAGAAGAGACCTTAACAATATAACAAGTTAGCGAGATATATTTTAACTCTTTGATATTTGACTACACTTTATTACATTACCTTTACCAAACTATTACTTACGAGCCTTCCTGACTATTATCCGTTGTCTTGAATATCCTTGGCCTGGTTAGCTCGGAACCCTACTGTGTTAGCTACCCCGTAACCTGGAGTTCCCTGCATCATCATCATCATCAGCCTTCAAGCTCATGACCTTTTAATTGTATTCCCCATCATACTACCAGAGTAGACGTCAACAGCAAGCACCGGGTCCTCAGGGTGGTGTGTGGAACGGCTGTTGTTATTGTTGATGGGTCTTGGGTATTTCGGCTCGGAACTGATGCCGGAGTCGGTATATTTGTGTAATAGCAGTAGGGTGCTAGCCGTTGGTGTAAATAAAGCAGTAGGATGCTAGCCGGTAGCAGTAGGGTGCCAGCCAGGAGCAGTAGGGTGCCAGCCTGAAGCAGTAGGGTGCTAGCCATTGTGTTTCCCAGCGTACTCGTCAAGGACTGGTGTTAAGATAACATTAGTGCTTGTGTATTCAGTGTGTCTTGTGTGTTTTGACAACAGACTGAAAGATAGAATGATACCAGTAGTGCAGAGGATAGCAGTAGGATGCTAGCCATGGTGTTTTATGCCACAAGAGGACTATCCCAGCATAGTTATGAAGCTCCAAGTTCAGTGACCGGGTAGGATCGTGAGATTTTTGTGGTGTTTTACCCCGTTAACACCTTCCTAAATAGGAAGGCGAAAAGTGGGGTCCAGAAAGTAGTGGAGAGGGAGCTTGGTTTAACCTACCAGTATATGTGTTCGGTTGGTATATGAGGGGGGTACTGCGATAGTACTTTATATAAAGGGTTTTCAGGGAGAAACATAGATGATATTAATATGATAATAATGGGTGGGCACAATGACTTGGCTCCTTGATCCCACCTGGTTGATGAATTGAGGCTGAGAGCCTGCAGATACGATTGGGAGCCGGATTCCAACTTGATTATACCTTTATGCCTCTGAGTATATCATTTAGCGGATGTATTTAGGCATGATTTAGTAAAAGTGGTTTCATATAGCTAAATATTCCTAAAAGAAATAGGTTTAAGAGGCCCAATAGTGAACAGGGTTTTATGGAGTCTTAATATAGTTTCCATATTCAGCAAAAAAAAAGGTGGTAACTCTGAGGATAAACCATACAAACTGTCTATTTAGGCTCTGTGTACTAGTGGAACTTGGGTTTGAAAAATCAAACTCAATATCCTTAATAATTATAATTTGATAATAGAAATAAGGGGGCATGGGTTTTACAGAATTCACCTTAGCTCTTGGGTGAATACAATGTTATTGAGCAAAAGTGCTTGGCTTTGTTACGGGAGTGGGTAGGATAGTTGGGGAGATATGCAGACGGAGTGGATCAGGAGCGGATACGGGAGAATGTTCTATAAATATTTTATCTGCAATGTTCTTTTCTTTGTTATCAAGAGAGTATACGGAGGAATAGGCACATGTGGCAAACACAGAGATAGGTGTAGTGATCCTTGGAAGGATCAGGAAGCCGTATTATGATTACTTATACACCTTTCTTTACAATTAGTTTGATTTTAGTTGAGAGAGTGAGAGGGAATGAACCAAGTATTATAGGTAGAAAACTTATATTCCATATCCTTCCTCCAAAGTGCCTAAGTTCTAGGTGAAATCTCTTAGTCTATAGGCTGCTTCCATGCGACCCTAATTTCCCTACATTGACATACAATACTGGTAATGTTATTATAATATCATAGCATTCCCATTGAAGCTCTGCTCTGCTTGGTAAAATTGTAATAATCAAGTCTCAGTTCAGACTAGTAGGATAATACTCACAGCAAAAGTCAGGTCATCAGGCTACTTTTTTCTCCTTGGCATATCCTGTTGCTGTTACTTTTCACGGTACAAAATACATTCCCATACTAGTATACTTATAGCTCCTACCTAGAAGTGTTCGTGAATAGGTGACCGATTTTGGCAGGAATACTACTAGTATACAAGAACAACTGGCAGCGGGACGTATACTCTCCCGTTCCATCTACCAACGTGAAGCTAGAGCTATCTAGAACCACCAGAAGAGAACTTTCTGACTATGCAAAAGGCATGATTATAATATTATGGCCTTTATCACTTAATTAAGGCTTTTGTACTGTTTTGGATGAGCTATGGTTGCGATATAACTTACAGTATACAAGTACATGTATTTTATTCGAGGGCTTAAAATGGGCTAAGGTTCCTTAGTCATTACTTGAAGGGAAATCATTAAAATTAACGCCTCCAATACAGCGAATCCAGTCGCCCTGTCCGTCCAAAACGGGTGAGGAATACAAAAGATGGGACTATCTTGTCCTTGGATGGGGTGGACAGCCGTTGGCTACAGACACGCAAATGGGGCAATGTGAAAAACACAAGTATCCAAACAAGTTAGCGGGATAGAAATAAAAAATAATATAAATAATATAAAAGTTGTACTCGAGTGGCGTGCCAGGGGTGGTAGTTGGACTGCCGTTAATACATTAACAAGGCACATGACGACTTGGTTGAAGGTTGAAACTCATTGAGAACAGCCCCACATCCTAGCTTCCGGTATCATGTTATCCCATAGTCTAGACTCTCAGGGTGAGACTTCAGGATACTTTATAATAGTGTGCCTGGCTCAACACCCTTTAGCACTAGACTCCGAAAATGCCACTTCTGTTATCCCTTTAAGTTCTTTTAATGTCACCACTTTGCCGGACGGCGTGGCAAAGACACTAAACTGCACACTAAACCGACCACCATGTCACATACAGTATCTTCAATTTAGAAATAGGTTGCTCTCCCGCCATTTTAATGGCAGAAGACTGAAAAGATAATACCCTGATCCCAAACACTCAAGTTAAAGGTGGAGTTAACTTTTATGAAAAAGTGAAAAGCAAACATTTTCGCAAAGAGAAACCTTGCAGTAAGAATAAAAGAAAATAGTAAACTCTTTCCACTTCTGCCATGCTGATACCCAATCGCGAAGCTTCTGAGCAACCTCACTGCACTTTCTTAAGTACCAACAAAAAAAACAGCTCAGCTTTTTCCCCGGCTCCAGCCTATGTATTCCCCCCTCTGTTCTGACTTCTGACAGACTCGTATGCTTTGTAACATATCCTAGATTTGGAGTAAGTAGGTGAGGAAAGAGAAAAAAGGGTAAACTAAATACTAACCATGTGAGTGACTCTGGCGATTATTGCCAGGTGGTACAAGACTTGGAAGGTTTCGAATAAGGAGTCGGGGTATGGAATCATGAAGGGTGCTTCCGAGTCCCAGGGGAAGGACTTGTGTAGGATTCAGGTTGTGGTAGCCTGAGGTAACTAGTAATTATGCAAGGTGTATTAGAAAGAGTATATGAACCTGGAGCTGTTGTGATTCAGATCAGGATTCAGGTTTTGCACCAAGCTTTGCCATAGTCCAGGAGTTGATAACTGTGGTATTGAGAAGCCAAAAGAATATTGGCATCCAAACTTGAGCTACCTTAAGCTGAGTAGCTATTACCCTAGCCCAAATAGCTTGCATAATTATGTGCGAGGTATATGCCACCATGGGGGGAGAGCATATATCTGAACCCAAGCTCCCTGAGTAGGGACTTCCCGGAGGCATCTGAGAAACTACTCAGGAATCCCAAAGAGTTCACGTTTTAAGATATGGCTAACTGATTGGAACAATGGTTAGAGAACCAGTTCTCTACTCTTACTAATGCATACGCATCATGCATTGATAGATGAATATCAGACCTGATCACTTCATATTCATGAAACTATTGGTATGTAGGTATTTAGACTGCATATTCCATTATAGTCTATCAGGACGAAGAGATCGAAGACTTGAACTGACTACTCGTGGAGTGAGAATACCCTCAGAAGAAATAGCAGTCAGGGGATTCTCAGAGTCGAGCTGGGCAAGTTTCAGGGTCAAACAGTGTTCGCACTTTGTTCTGATGAACTGAATTCTTAAAAAGATACTTCATTACTAGAGAAGGCAAAGTAGTGTGAACATTAGTATAAATAGTAGGGCTCTCCCTGATGGTTGAGAATATCATCAAGCAACGGAGAAGGGATCTTAACAATATTATAAGTTACTACGATATTCCTCTATTACTGTATCAAACGAATCTTCTTGAGCCTTGCTGACCTATAATCCGTTGTCTCGAATATCCTCGGCCTAGTTACCTCGGAATCCTACTGTGTTAGCTACTCCGTAACAGTAGTATAATAACTTCTGTACTAGTCAGCAAGATCAATGGAATTCATCTTGTTGTTGTAGTAGTCAATGGTGGCTATTGGTATAAGTATAGTAACCTGATATTGATCACCAAAAAAGTGTATAATATTTCTGATATCTGTATTGGTAATTCGTGGACGCAGATGCTGCTTGTTGGGAAAATTTCTTGCCACAGCTGTAATCTCATAAACTGTACTTATGAACCTTACTATATTGTTGCCCCGCCATAAACAAACAAGAACATTTTGACAAACAACACCAGATATTGTATTAAAAGGGAATATAGGCTTCTTAGCCCACTTGAAAACTTTGGGGTACTCAGCAGAAGTGGATCTGGATGTTCCATATACTCCAATACCTTTCTCATATAGGGCCTGTAGTAGTCTAATATTGGTAAAATAATTATCCATATAGACTGTAAATGCGAACTGATCTGAGAGCAGAGCTGAGGCAGGCTGGTACACAGCTTGAGAGTTAGGCCTAAGCTTTACTTGCCCTGAATATAGATGAGGATCAAGGTCAGCAAAAGAATTTGTTCGACTAGTGAAGATAAATGAATATGTGTATCCAAGGTCACATAAGGCTAATATTGTGTAACCTTGAGGGATAGGCTTCCTTCGTTGTAATAAAGTATGGACAGAGTAGCCAGTAAAATGTACCATCATTTCATCGACAGCGACATTACGAGAGGGTAACAAATACTTCTGATAGCGAGTTGCCAGAAGGTTTTATCAGCAAAAAAAAACAAGTGACACGTGGATGCACCCCATACTCCCTGTGCGTTCGACGGTCCAGGCGCATAGAACGTAAACTTGGATCCGGGGTGTACGGTCTTTTGCCTGGTGCTGGTGGACAGGGGTTCATGCCACTGGACACACCAGAGGCAACCAACGTCTCAGAATGTACCAGACGCAGAAAGGTTCTCTGGACACAACCTGATGCCATAGTAGAATTGTGGAAGTACTCAGGTGTAACTAGCTATCATCTGATAGCTCCTAAGTGAACAACTCTACCTTCGAGCACTTTGAATGAGTTAGTGATAACTGTGGAGGATACCCAAATAGTGAGGGAATTGTCTGGAAAGGTCCACCAAGGATTACTCATGTTTACTTATTTGAGTCATTTGGATACAAGAATAAGAATATATTTAGCAAAGCGAGTCTAGAAAACTGTAGTACTTGGTAGCTAACAATTTAAAAGTACTTGGCGGGGAACTAAAGTACAAAGGTATGAATGGCTCTTGAACTAGCGGTCGGACAGCATCGGGACAGGATGCATTGGAATTCGCCAGGCGAGGGGAATCAAATAGTGTAGGTTTCGAAGCATCCGTATGGCTGTAGAGGTCAGAATGGAGAAAAAGGCAGATACCTCAGTGGGCAGATGTCCGCCAAAGTTGAGAAGGGTCTCATTGGAGTCCTCTCAGTGAGGGGAATTGAATGGTATGGGTTTCAAAGAGTCTGCATAGCTATAGAGGTCAGCAGGAAGAAAAGGAAAGATACCTCAGTGAGCAAATATCCGCCAGAGTCGGGAAGGGTCCCATTGGAATCCACCTGGCAAGGGTAATTGAATGGTATAGGTCTCGAAGTGTCTGTATGCCTCTAGCACTCAGGAGCCAACAATGTGAAAGTACCTGCCCAGAGAACGAAAGTATAAAAGTATGGATAACATTCAACCAGTGGTCGGACAGGATCAGGACAGGATGTGTTGGAATCCACCGTTCAGGGGGAATTGAATGGTGTAGGTTTCGAAGCATCCACATAGCTGTAGAGGTTAGAATGGAGAAAGAGGCAGATACCTCAGTGGGCAGATGGCCGCAAGAGTCGGAAAGGGTCTGATTAGAATCCACTCGCCAAGGGGAATTGAATGGTATTGGTCTCGAAGTATCAGCATGCCTGTAGCACTTAGTAGCCAACAATTTGAAAGTACTTGCCTGGGGAACTAGAGTACAAAAGTATGGATAATCCATGATCAACCTGTGGTCAGACAGCGTACGTTGGATTCTGCTCGCCGAGGCGAATTGAATGGTATAGGTCTCAAAGCATCCGCATGGCTATAGAGGTCAGCAGGGAGAAAAAGGCAGATACCTCACCAGGCACATGTCTGCCAGAGTCGGGAAGGGTCTCATTGGAGTCCGCTCAGCCAGGGGAATTGAATGGTATAGGTTTCGAAGAGTCCACATGGCTGTAGAGGTCAGAATCTCACGGTCCCCTGATGAGATACGTGCTGGGATAACTTTGGGGTTCTTTCTTTTGTTACATGGTTGCTATGAGGGATTTCCTTTGTAAGGTTTACGACAAATGGTATTGTTTCCTTGGTTACGCGGATATGCGACTCATACTGGGGTATGAGTCGGGCGGCAAAGGCTGTGCTAGGATTTCCTTCTATATAAGGGGGGGCTCCGCCCTTTATTTACTTGATTCTTTACGCTACCTGGTATTTCTTTCACGACTCTTGTACTTCAGAATATAACGTCTTCTATTCTGATATCCAAGTTCCACGCCAAGAACCCACGAACCCTGACCCTGATCTATCGTTACATGATCAGCCTTGACCTGAGATTGTCATCTCC
>Ga0307517_10003990_pt1 | contig 22846 bp, 26 predicted proteins | sample 23_EM_MG_FD_194515 | JGI IMG/M metagenome (GOLD analysis project Ga0307517, IMG submission 194515) | Populus trichocarpa ectomycorrhiza microbial communities from riparian zone in the Pacific Northwest, United States - 23_EM | ecosystem: Host-associated > Plants > Roots > Unclassified | place...
GAGAGTGAATGGGGTGCCAAGGTGTTCTGCGAAACTAAAAATCCCTGGTTGCGGGAGTGGTGATCCTCCGCGTGCGCTGGATGCGCTGGATCGTTTAATATCCGTGGCTGCAGGCCCGTTTCGAGTCTGAGCGGTGATCAGTGTTTATTCGGTGATACTGGGGAGTGAGTGTGTCACTTTACCGCCTGATCGTGGCTGTCTGTATTCTCGCGAGCTGTCAACGTGTTCTGACGTATCTTGGCAACTATAATGTGAATTTTTTTAGCAAGCTCAGCCTGACGAGAGGACAGTTAACAGCGACCAAACGGGGAAGCACTGAACACACGTTGAGGACATCAGAGGTCCCTCGGACTTCCAAACGGCGATTGTACCTTTACCGATAATTTCTCGTGTGAGAAAGTCGAGAGGCTGCATTTATGCCCGCTTTGTTTCATGATCTTCTTTTTTCTTTCCGCGACAGTCCTGCGATTGAGGAAATGAGTGGAAGAACTCGAATTGAGGATCGCCGGTCCAAATCATGCCGTCAATTCATTCGCCGGATCGTGCGCGGACCGACTGAGGTCGTCCGGTTTCCTTCTGCTCATTCACAGGTTGAGGGCTCGACAGATGTCGGGACAGGATAAACCGAGCCCTACGGAGTCCAATCAGCTGACCATCAAGTCCTGACTGTGTGTGAACTTGGGACATCTCACCACCGAAGAGGGGTAAAGATACCGGACCATTGTGAGAAGAGGGCTGACGAAGCTAGTAGCCGCCTCAGCTGGTGTAATGGCATCCTTCGGGGGTTTTAGGGCTTCGATTTCCCCATCCAACGAGGAAAGAGCTCTACTCCCGCCCTTTTTATCGTTGAGACTTGGCTGCCGTGGCCGAAATGTACTGAGACAGGCGAGAAAGTGGTGCTGTGTGCAGGCCGTGAGGCCTAGGGAAGCGTCCGAAACCTAATGGGTATGAGCGGCCATTGTGACATTGCACGCCTCATGTAGACAGACCCAATTGGTGAAGAGTTTGGTGAAGGGAATTATATTCGTGGCAGTGGGATTTGAAGATGCGTATGTATGATCGACTGATCCCCCAGAGTCTTTGTGTGCCTCTCGTTCAAAATGCCCTGAAGGAATCCTTTACCCACAAACCGTTGCCGCAATGGCTTGTCAATGATTCCGTTCGCTTTCGGCTTTGCCATCCTGGTTACTACGCCGTATGCTCGTTTTCGGAACACCCATTTCACGATACACCCCTCAAAAATTGAACCGCCAGCCCTCTATCGACCCTTCATGTCGGCTTGAATGTCAGCTCGTTGTCCACTTGCCGAGTGATCCTTCGTCCTTGCTTACCGGGCGGTGTTCGATCGATATCAATCGGCATTGTGCCCGAGACCTAGGCTGGGGTCCGACCTCAAATTCAGAGAGCGTACGTCGGGAGTAGGCTGTTTTTGGAAATTCGAAAACAGATCTGAAGAAAGAGAGAAACAGATGAGTATAGAGGGCGGCCCGCGATCGGTCGCATCTGCACCTCATGTCCGCAGGGTCGGCCATCCCCATCGGTCGGAGTTCCGATGAGCGGATCGAAAACAACGACCCGCTCACTGAGTTACGAGAATTGGATGGTCCCGGGTAGTGGCTCCCTCCCTCCCTCCTCTTTCTGCTTTCCATTCGAAGCGCTCCTCGAGGTACCACCAATCTTCGAAGGGTCGGGAGGGGAGGGGAGGGATTTGGGCCATGCAGCGAGGCACATCACGGCGCGTTCAACGGCCCATTTATCCCTATATTTTTCCAGTGCGCTGACTCTCGTTTTCCCTTGTGCGACCGCAGATCAGCCATGGCTTGTTAGTGTATTCCAACATCAATGCACCTCCGCTAATGGAATCGACGCGCGCACGCCCGGCACCCGCTGCGTAGACGAAATACACACATTGGACCTTCCAAACGGGTAGAGACTCTTTTTGTGTGTACCCAAGGTGGGATCGTGTTGGCCAACCGCTGGGTCAAACCAGACGGGAACTTTTCCCCCTGGCCATGTAGTGTGGGCGCCACTGGTGCGTGTCATGCGGCCAATCACCGACTCACTAAAAGAGCTATCAGGTAGCCATTGTTCTAGAATCATCCGTGAATGGGCCATGGATGCGACCGGAATGTATGCCTTCGGCTAAGAGCCATGGATGTAGTCTCCAGTAAGCGCGATAACGCGCGCCGTCCGTGAAATTTGAAAGATTGACCACTTACTTTGATTACTTGCGTAGCCAGTTCCCTCCACGGTCAACCACTTAATGACAAACACGGCCGATCTCAGTCCTTAAAGAACATATGAGGGACCCTTTGCGACTGAAACCCGCCGCCGCCGCCGCCACCTAAACACCCACCGCTCACCTTAGATGAGACAAGAATGTCCGCCCTTCCTCGAGAACTTGTGGATATGGTAATCGATCAGCTCGCTGGTTACCCAGAGCCGCTTGGACAATTCGAACCATTCGAAAGGGTTGTCAACATTTCCGGATACTCAACGATATCACGAAAATGGCTGGATCGAGCCCAGAAACACCACTTCAAGGTTGTCCACTTTGGGGGCCAGGACGACTTGGAGAAGTGGCGTGCGGCTATCGAAGCTGATCATTGTGGTGTATCGCGACATGTCCGCAAGCTGCTGTGCGAACGCCTCAATACCCTGGAGGGTTTTGATGACCATATTCGCGCCTTCAAGCACGTCGAAGAGGTAGAGGCCAAAGGCGGCGGCATTTTCTGTTCGATCTCCGTCGTGAACTCTCTTGCGCTGCTGGGATCAAGTTTGGTGAAATTAGAGATCGACGGAGCGCCGACCACACCGCACGTTATGGCCTCTCTGCTCGCCGCTCTTCCCCGCCTCCGTCAGTTACGCGTGCATCAACTGGAGGTCAAGTGCGACGGGAACACCACAGAATTTCCTTCCAACATCCCGTTCTTCGAGGGTGCCAACGCCCTGGATCTCAGGTTGATGGACTACCTCCCGGGGACACTCGATTGGATCCCTCCCACCGCCCAGTTCCGCGAGTTGCGAATCTACGCCTCTTGTGTCTACAACCACCCTGCGCTCGTGAACCAATGGATTGCATCCTCCGGCTCAACCCTTGAATGTCTGGCTACTCAGTGGGACCTATGGGGTACGTGTCTCGCTTCTTTAGCCCGCCGTGATTCTTGATCTCCCCATCTGACCGTATTATTCTCTTCCAGATTTCCCTTCCATTGCGCTGGACCTCTCGGGGTGCACCACACTGAAGACGCTGGAACTCGCGATTCCGATCATCCAACCTGGAGAAGTAGCTGACGTTGTCCTTTCCTCCCTCTCCTCACCCCAACTTTCTAAAGTCGTTCTGGAGTTGTCCGGGCCATGGAACGGGCAGATCGACTCTCGGGCTTGGGAGATGATAGATGGGCATCTGTGTCGGCTGGCCAAACAGTTCAAGGCGATGCAGGGGGGGAAGATGATGGAGGTTTCCGTGAGCGGTTGGTTTCTCGCATCGATGCCCGAGGTTTTGGAACGACTTAAGCAGGGGTTGCTCATGCCTAACTTGGGTAATGAAGTGAATATAGGGATTCTGGATAGGAGGTTCTAGCTATACGTTAGGGTCCGGTATTCGGCAGCTTCAGCGTAGCTCGGGTGGTTTTTTTACTTTTATTTTTCTCATCGCTCTGCCCACGAGGACCCGGTCATATGGTAGGCATTGTCTATGGTAGGGTAAACTTCCACGATAAAAGTTGTAGTTCATCCTTCTCTGCGTGTGGTGGATCGAGTCCGCAATCGTGTTATCCTCGTCTCTCCTCTTCCCTTGTTCGTTCTCCTTTGTTGATCTGTACTTGAGTTTGTATTGGTTATCAAATCTGAAGACATCCGGGAGAATCATGGAGCTGAGAAGAGGCTGTGGTACGCCAGATCATGGGACCAGAGCAGCACTTCCCCGGGAGTTTGGTGCTCCTTCTCGAATACGCCCAATATCCATTATGAGTGTGGGAAGCTCATCACCTGCTGCGACCGCAACGACCCGCTTAGCCACGCTCTATTCGTTCACTCGCCGTGCAAGGTACACGATGAGACGTTATTAATTTCAGAAGCATGCACTAAATGTCCGCTATCGATGAGGAAGTCGAGCGTATATGGAGCGTCGCTAAGATTGTGGGATGGATCGGCCACTAACTCATGTTCAGGTACCCTCGATCGGTCCGTGCGGTAAAAGCTCCGGTTCCTGTGCTGCTGCAGATTTTCTATGAATTTGTTAGTAAAAAAGACCACGCCCGTCTCGATTCTTCAGGTGCCCAAGCTTGCTGATAAGTGTGGTGGGAGTATCCTCCAAGAGCGATCCGTTTCGGTTTTTGCCGCGCGGCACAATGTGTTTAGCATTGTTTGCTAAGAGCCCCATCAGTTATTCCATTTCTGGAAAATGGCCAATCAGCGCGTCCTCTGAACGCGTCGCCCACACCTATTTTGTCTCGGCCACTCCATCATCGCAGCTCGTTAAACGTCTTCAGCAGCGTGCGTACAACCTAAGGGTTATGGTACATTTACGTTTAAATGAGAGGGAGACAAACCCGAACCCTTACATTAACTTCATCACGGCTCTTCCTACTTCCGGGGACGAACGTGAACGTGCAAGGCAACTTTTGAGAGCCTTAGCCGCCCAAGTGAAACCTGTGATGAAGGGTCATGGATTAACAGTAAACAGCTTCGAGGAGGTGCGTGTCACAGAATTTCATGATCTTCCTGAACACCGCCAGGTTTAGGGCGAATGACCTGTGCCAAGTGGAGCCGATATCTGACGCTTTGTATCTCCCTCCATCTAGTATGAATGGAACACCGTGTTTGCGGGCCGAAACTGGAACGCGGGGGAGACAATTGGTCAGTCGTTTGCATTCGTACCGTATGCCGACGGAGGCTCGGCAGGGACCAATTGAATAACCACTCCCTCGCTCGCAGAACTGGTACTTCGTAGAACAGATGGGTCGTTCCTGCCGGCATCTTATTTACTCAGCACACTCTGTCACGAGGTCTGTTCCGTCCGCTTCTGTGTCAGGATCGTCTCTCATCTTCTCCCCGGTCATTTTGATCACGCGATCTCATGTCCTCGTTTGATCCAACCTATGATCCCGTTGCCGTCACTTTTCATTCCGCGGATGCTTTCCGGTGGTTTGCGACGGTCATTCCTTCACCCTCGTAATGCTCCTCCGCGATATCTTCTCCCCGGGTCTCTCACGCAAATCCCTTTTAATTGTCCCACAAACTAATAACGACTACACGTACAACTGACAAATTCATATCCCTGACATGCCGCGAATAGTTGGCGCATATCAAACACATGAATCACGGCTCTCAATTTCAACAACTGTGGAGTACGCTTCGTTCAGAAGTGTTGGCCCTCCAGAGAGGGGGGTATTATGGTGACGGTGCGTATTACACGTGCGGTTCTATCGTAAGGGGGACGTTTCTGAATGTCGTGCCTTTTCCCACCATCTTCCACCCACTGTATGCTCCAACGTTTTTGATACCCAACCCTTCGGGGTGCATTATTTTGGGATGACCGTATTTCCTATCTCGAAACTGCTCGCGTTGTCTCACTAAATCGGACTGGTTTCATCGATTAACTGCGGGCTTTGACTGTGCGATTTTTCTCACCCATCGCGGTCCTGGGATCATATAAAATGGCTCTGGGGAAACAGGGTATTGGTCTTCAGGCCAACGGCTGTCAGACTCAGCTCCCTCTCAAGGACGCTCGACCCTCGATGACAACTCTATACCAGAGTATCTCGTTCGTCGCTCTCTGGCTCTCCTCTCAACCCACCCATCGCTGACACCGAGTCCTGCTCTCCCTTGATAGTGTGGTGGCGCACAACAACGAGCCCGACCAAAGACTCTTAAGCGGCGTCGACGACGAGTCGACCGGACTTCTCAAGCTGGTGCATCGAACCACACCGGCGCTCAGACCGCCAAGAAGCGTAAGCCTGGATCGAGGGTCACCAAGGACTTTGGGGGCGACGGCAAGACCCTGAACGATGGGGCATCTGGTGGCTCCGGGACCGGATTCCGGAAACAGGCTCAAAGGTAAGGACCTAGGACGCGGGCGTCACACTAGGACTCATTCAGTTGTACAGTAACCGGGCAAGGGAAGAGCGCGCCTTAGCGGCTCAGAAGAGGCTTTCTGCGTTGTCGAAAAAGCCGACGACCAAAGGTGAATTTTCTCCCAGGGCTGCGCAAGGACTCGATAATCAAAATTGACCGTTCGCTACCTTATAGAGCCATCTCCAAACGGCGACACCTCTGAGTCGGGGTCAGATGAAGAGATCGAGTTCGTAAAGACAGAAGGTGACGACGACCGTCGGAAGGCCCTCCTTGACTCGGTGCAGACGGGGGACCAGTCGCTTGACCACCTGAAGAAACAGAATAGTCTCGAAGATTACGCCGGGTTCTTTCACCCTCCCGATAATCCGGGCGAGGACGGACCCTCGACCGCTCGCGATCAGCAACGAGCAGATTCCACCAAGACTCCACCGGTGGTCGGTGGCGACCGCTCTGGCGGTCCGATAGCGACCACTAGCTCGGGTCCCGGAGGAGGTTGCATTGTCCAGCAGACCATCACCTCAACTTCTGTAACAGGAAATGCAGATAGTCCCACGGATGGGGCGTGGGCTTGCCCGATCTGCACGTTGTAAGTGTATTCTTCATATCCCGCATTCCCCTTTCCTATTGCACTTTTCTTCCCACCTGCTACCCTCCATTCCAACATTCCAAATTTATCTCCATTCCTCGTCGGCATGTAAACCGATCATTGAATTATTTAATTTTTTCAGGGAGAATCAGCCTAGACACCTCAGTTGCGATGCCTGTGGGAGTCTCCGGCCCGCATACCTATGAGTCTGGTGATCACCTGAACGTACAACACGAGGTAGGTTGCCACAAGCGTCGCAGCTTTTATTGCGTGCTGACAGCAGCCAGGTCGATTACGAATAGCGTCGGGACCCTGGAGTGGATAAGAGCTGGTGGGTATTACCACAATATCAACGACTGCTACTGTGGAGGATACACACATGGAGTAAAGAATAGAGTGTTCTGTCCGATAAGAGTCTCCTAATAATGATTGTCCGTTGAATATAAAAATCTCATGCGGGAACACAATCCCAGGCGGTTCCGTCCCAAACGCTCTTTGAACTCGGCCACAAACAATGTTTCCTCTCTTGACCGGTCATGTCCGTGCCGATAATAACCTCGGGCGTTTTTTTACCTTCGACCCAGTCGACCAAACTCAACAGGACGTTGTGATCCGTCTGATTGAGACCGTCCGTGAGGGTACCGAGCAGCGCACCTTGTCCAATCTTCCACGCGCCGGGTCCGCCCCCACAGTGCCCCATGCCAGGGATCATGAAGAGACGGTAAAATTCATCCAAATCTTTCTTGTCTATCAAGTTGCAAGGTCAGTCATGTCCGGGGACACGGTAACGGATCGACATACCCGAGTGCGAGAGTTTGGATGACAAAAGGCCATGGAACTGCTTCGAGTTGCCAGAGGGTATCGCCTGTGACCAGGGTAAACGCCTGAGTTAGCGAGCGTCGAGTTATAAGGGAATGAATAGGATAGGATACCGGATCGCGGGTACCATGGTATGAGAGGACCTTCCCGCCTTTGTTCTTATATTTACCCAACCCCTCGACAACATTCGACCAAGTAGAAATCCCGGCCGGGTCAACGAAATCCGCATATTCGAGGTCAGCGATGGAGAAATTATCACTCGGCCGCGTGGGTTGCCCGTATATCGCGTTATTGAACCAGAGCTATGATCGCAAAACAATGGCGAGTGAGTAAGGTCCGGTACGATTCAGTTGATCAAGTTGGGACGCCGTACCGCCACGGTGATGGGTGTAACGCCGTTCATCGGGAACGGCAGAGTGAAGTCGCCCTCTGCTCCGGGTTCGAATGCAGGGACGATGATGTCTCCTTTGCTCCCGAGAGTGGGCTGATAAAATTTCTTCAATCCGTCCACCTGATCCTTAGTCAAACAACTGGTCTGGTTGCTCCCGGGTCCACATAAGAGGGTATCTGGGTTCCACGAGCAAAGGGTGGGGTCCGCGATGATTCCATCCACCTTTCCGTCGATACCGTCGCACTGTTTGAGAATCTCGGGGGTGATGATCGAAGGCCAGAGGGGAAGCGGGATCTCTCTGGACGTATTGGCTGCTACGTAAGAGCCCCAGATGGCGGGGGCGCCAATGAGGTGATGCCAATTAACCGCGGAAGATCCGGCGATAATGCCGTCGAAATCGTCAGGGTACCGAGAGACAACAGACAGCCCTTGCCTCCCACCCGCAGAGCATCCGTTGTAGTACGAATGATGCGGCGCGCAGCCGTAGTAGATGGTGGAGAGCTTTTTCCCGAGTTCGGCAGTCACGTGTACAGCCCGATAGGAAAAGTCGATGAGAGATTCGGGTACGAGGAATGCGGGGCCATTGAAGCTTCCGTCGTGGCCGCCGTTCGCTGCAATCGTGGCAAAGTGATAAAAAGAGCCTTGATCGAGTGTCGGATAATTGATGCCTAAAAGTAAAAGCGCAGGTTTGTGATCAACCTCGACGGAACAACGGATGGGAAATGAAAGAAGCTCACACCCCCCTAGGCCGCCGTTCCCTCCAGTAAGAACTCGACCGTACCAGGTGTCCGGCAACCACATCTCGAACGACACGGAGGACGTGGATGATGTGTTCACCGTGCCAGCGACCCTACAGATGTCCGCCGAGTTAACATAGGTTGGTTGAAAACATGTTGGGTCGGCAGAAGCAGTGAAGTTTATCCCCGCGGTGAGATGAGCAGCATATGTGATGATGACGTTGGGTAGGCTGAGAGAGAGCAACGATGTACAGTCCGCGCCCTTCGCGGCAACGTGTAGGGCGAGGAGGGGTAGAACGAGTAAGAAGCTAGATTGTAGGAGCATGGAGGGCGGGGCGCAGTGGGCACCCACTCCCCTTCACGTCCGCCGGCTTTTTGAACCAGCGCGGAATCTCAGAACAACGATGGGTTTGAATGCGAACAGACATCGATTGTTCTATTGGCGCCAAGGTATTGACAGTCGTAATTTTTTGGAAGCAGTGTGGCGGCTCTTCAAATATCCCAATCAAGGGAGGGTTTGTACAGTAGGCTGCGAATTTTTCGCTCCGCTTATGCGGGGATTACTCCCCTGCTCACATTCCGTCCATTTTTGGACCCATTCACCCAATCCAGACCCCTCTGATCTCGACAGGGGAGTCCCAGCACAATAAATATATCCGTCGCGCGACAATACAATTTCTACCACAAGTGTCATCCTCTGATGGGGGGCCCAGCCGACCTCTGAAACATTGAAGTGGTGAGAGTTCGCTGCCAGTGCACTCAACTGTCGCGCCCGATAAAGTGCCCACCTTACTCGGAGTGTGGTGATGGAACGGACCAGAGCCCGTTAGACGCAACACCACACGTGGTCGGAAAGGGGCGAGTGGGAGAATCCGTCGCAGACGCAACGTCGTTACATCGCCTCAGCATGGAGCCCTAGTACGCAGTGCCACCTGTGTGGTCAGTAGTACACACAGCGGTAAAGGAATTTTCCTCGGGCGCCGAGCGACCATGCGCCCCTGATTGACCACGCATCGAGAACTCAGACCAGACCAAAAGGAAAAACGATCCTGGCAGAATTCGAATCTGCAATCTCCAGCGAGGCGTACGTAAAGCGCCGGAAACTGGCGCGTTAACCATTACGCTACAGGACCATCCGGCAACAATTTCTCTTAGGAGTCCCATATGCTCAGTCCGAGTCGGTTTGGCATTCTCCATCGCAAACCGACGAGAAACAAGAAACACGTTTATCTATATTACGAACTACACAATATCTAAATGATAGAAGAGCACAAACAACAAGGCGGTACGCGAGGATCATAGAACGGTCGATGGGACTCTGATAAAGTGAGGGAGTTAGGACACGGTGGTAACGGAATTGTTGGGATATCGTGGACGCAAAGAAGGACGCGCGGGGTTGATAAACTTAGGGTACGCGTATTTTCTGATAATTCCGGAGAATACAAGGAGTCTGGGTCCAAGGTATCGACGGATGACTCGACCTTGGGCTTTGTGTACAACAATCAGAGGCGACCAGCCTGGTTCTTGGCCTTCCATTCCTGAATGATTTTCTCCGCAGCACTTGGCTGGCCGGCCTTGGTCGTTTGATCCCGAGGAGCGGGAGTAGTCTTTGTATACCTCCGATCGAGGTCCTGCTCCAGCTGAGAAAGGTCCTTCTTTGGAGCAGCAATCAGACCGCGCTCGCGTAAAGCAGCCTCTCGCTGTTCCTTGGACGTGAAGTCATTCGTGAGAGGCGGACCACTCTTGACGCGAACCGCCGGAGTCGCCGGTGGAGTCGTCGAGGTTGTGTTGAGCTGCCCCATGGCGGGGGATTTGAGTTTGCTCGCAAGCTTCTTAAAGAGGCCAGCCGTATCCTTCTGATCCGACACGGTTTTGCTAGAGAGGAAACCTTTCCTGTCAATTACGAAAACCCCACTGGACCCGGCTCTTATGCGCACCGAGGGTAGTCTTTCTCAACCGTCTCCTCGAGCATCTCGGGCGGAGGAGGAAGTGGTTTCACGTCGAGCGTTTGGCGCTGCTGGCCAAACATCGCGGGTGTTATGGGCGGTGAGTAGCGGGACGGGCCGCGACCTCCTTTCCGACGTTTGGAGGCGAGTATTCAAGTCAACATGGCCCCGTTCTTGGCGATGTCCACTTCCGAAATGTGTCTTTTCATGTTCACGTGACCTATACCTTTCTCGTCGGCTCCCCCGCCCGGTCCCCCATTTGTGTCTGGGCTCGCCACGATCTGTTGTGCAGAGCGCAACCGCTTTCTCAATCTCAAACCGGTTGGGACACTGCGAGCGCAATTTTTGTTCACGGTTATCTCCGTTTAGACCCATGCAGACGTTTTCAGTGACACGCCACATCAAGGCCCGCCAAGGTTGCCGCCCTGGATGAATCCAGGATGAATGCCACGGGGCAGATGTTAAGGAGTTCCTGAGAGACCTAAGGCACAGACCCCGCGGGCGGTTTTCCTAGAGCATCGACATTTTCGCAATCGCATCCAGGGTTACATTCCAAGGTGGTTCTCTCGCGATTAACCAAAGGCGCTCAGTTGTGCTTACCCCTTAGACTTCTCCGCTTTCTACCGGGAGACGTGCCACTCGCGCTAACCAAACCCCTTGTTTGAAAGGCTACCCGTGCGACCAAGTGCATAAATAGTAAGAGCCCGAGAGAGATAGAAAAGAATCACACGAAATACACTCATTCGTACATCAGAAGGTACGTAGGGCGGATGGCATGATCAGTATAGACAACCAACTCGTCGTAATTCAGATCCTTGCCAGGCTTCCCGTACACCTGTTCGCAAAGGCGGGTCAGAGCTTGGGGAATTCCATACCACAAAAACGGGGTGCATACCGAGTCAAATCCCGAAGGTGGCCCCTTTAGGTGGGGTTCTGAGAACTGCGTTGTGTATTCAAATCCAGCGAGGACGTTATTCAGCAGCATCGCTTTCCAAGGCGATTTGATCTTGTTTTTTGCATAATCATTAGACCTACAACTCGTTCAGTATAAGGGAAACCAGGACGGCGATCAACCCGGCGCTCACTTTGAAGACTTAGTGGACGTGTAAATCCCTGGTCCGTATCGTTGCCAAGCACCCGTGTTTGCGTGAGCCATGTTGAACGATCCCCGAGCGATCGAACAGAGGGAACACTGTGAGCTGGTGCAGAATACGTTTTGGCCGGATCCCCCGATGTGACAGGCTCGAGTCGTTCCATGCCAGAGCAGGTGCTCATTGCCGGGATACTTTCCCTGTGCGGAGAATTTCCCTTTCGCCTCCAAAATATCTCTACAAAAAACAAAAGTGGTTGGAGCGATGGGCATCCTGACTGTTCGGTGATCGGCCTACCGATATGCCCAATAGTTATCCCAAACACTTTGGGCAGGTATGATCCTGTACACCATCCGTACCTGCGGTAGCTTGGTGGGATGTGCCCATGCGGCATTAAACTGGTCTACCACTATGCAATCAAACGAGTTAGTACATCCTTAACACGGAAATGGTCCGGATACGCGACTCACCGGCCCAATACGTTGTGTGATCCTGGGGCACTGGGAGAAGAAAGGGGCCATGACCTACGAGGTATGAGTCACAAGAGGCGCAGAGGGGAAAGTAATCTCCAATGTATGGGACAGCGCGACAGTATATGCATCCTCTCAGAGCAAGCCTATGCAGAAATCGGGATAATCAGCATCAGGCATATTACATAACTCGGTGAACAAACTCCTCGTGACCGGCGCTGCAATAGTTCCAGTACGACCCGATGGGGTACCTCGTAGCACGTCCCATGCAACCCGTAAGAGAGCACATTTCTGTAAACCGGATTCACTGGGTGTGGATTGGCGTTAACTAGAATATACCGACCTGATTTCTTCTGCTTGGCTGCAACAGCACACGTTTTGCCGCAGTACGGATGAGATCCTGATCTCGGGCGTTGCTGACAGTGCTTCAAAGACAACCATCTGTTTAGTATCACAGGTACGGAGAGATATCTAAAGATAATCTTACATCACAGACCGCCGTCGCCACCTTTGGAGCTTTCGAGGCGCACCCCTTACCGCAGAACGGGTGTAATTTTCCGGTCCCAGTGTCGTAGTATTGGGGTCTAACCCCACAAACCTAACAGCCATTCAGCCGGACCCTCCTTCCAAAATACCACTGTAAAGGGTACCGTACCTGGCACATTTTCGTCCCAGCGGACGATGATTTCTGGACTTTGAACATTGAAGGCGACGATCAACGAGGATCACTCTCTAACAACTCCGAGAAACGCCTCTCCAACAACCAATAGTAACGGCAAGGACAGTAAGCTTCGGAGCTCCAGCGGACGCGAAGAAAGTCCCCAAGTCGATGGAAGGCCGTGCGGTAGAGAGAGAACCTTGAAGTGTGGCTGGCGGCGGTGTCTGATGCCCTCAAGCGCCGACGGTTGCCTTTTCATTCTGGGGAGTGACGTTATAAAGGACAAACGTGGACGGTGGACCGCAACGATATCATGAACACTGAACGCGTTGAGAGAGGTCGGAATAGTATTGTTCCTGTTCTGTTCGCGAACAGCCCCATTCACGGTCATTGCGTAGAGATGTTCGAACCGGTGGAAGATAATCCGACCGCGTAAGGAGCGACGTTGCTCGTGAGGTCTTCCATCCTCATGTTGATAGTTAGAGAACTTGGAAGAAAGTCGACCGATAGTCGTGGTTATCAGAGAAGGTGGAGCGGTTGCGATCGACACGTTTGGAGCGTCCGGCTCGAGCGTTCGCTCAGCGAGAGATCAGGAGTCTCGCCCATCGGACCACACTTGCATACAAAAGAAACGACCCACCCGAACGTCGGGGCGCTCGAGTATTAGATTGTCAAACACCCATTTGGATCGCGGCTGTAGTTTTGATATGAACCCTCTCACACGGAGTCCCGCACAGAAATCGTCCGTGGCTATACAATCCTCTTTAGTCTCTCCGACGCTCACTAAAAAACACACTATGGAATGAGATGTATGGTACAGAAGTCGGCGGCGTGCCACTGGATCATTTGCTAAAGAACGGAGATATGAAGGCGGAACTAGCGCTATCCTGCGCGCCCTCATTCGTGCCCAACTCAGAAGTTAGAGTTAAATAAACCCATATCTGGTGTCCGGCACCGTTAGTATAAAGGTGACCGTCACGGTCATGAAACGAGAGGCGTCGTGAATAACTTCCTAACCGCAAACCGGGCACCCATCGGCTTCGGCGGGAGCGGTGGGGCATCGCCATAAATAATCAAGAATGCGGGTCGGATGGCATCATTATCGTACACCACCGTCTCTTCGTAGTTCAGGTCTTCACCCGGGACACCTAGGACCTGCCGCGGAAGGTTCGATAAAGCCAAAGTCTTGGGTGAGAAGAACGGGAGTGCGAACCGAATGGTAACCTGAACCGGCGTTGACCAACGACCTCTTGTTTCTCGTACGTTTGTTTTGCCACCCAACTACCACGGTGTTGACGAGGAGAAAACGGAGCTTGAGGTTTGATCGTTCGGAGGAACAGTAGTCATCCGCTTCTGCGAGAAGTGAGTATGTATCTGTGACGGGTGAAGGCGTCAACTTACTCGAGGAACACTTTGTGGTATAGATTCCCTGGCCGAATCTGCAACATTGTCAGCGGCTAGGTCAAAAACTCGGCGAAAAGCTAAAGTTACCTGGAAAACTTGTGTTGGGTCCCTACGTGCACGCTATCGTTGAGCGATCACCCAGTCTGAGAAAACATAGCCACGCACCGCAGAGATTGACGTCAAACGAAGACCGTATAATGGAACAAAGGCTGCACCGTTCCAGACGGCATAGCCTAACATTATCCTCTGTTTCTCCCAGGGCACACGCTCTGAACGTTCCGTGGAACAAAAGGTGTTCTATGTCAGGAGTCTTCCCCGTAGTTTGACGAATTGAATCACTAAGCCGCGTTCAATTCCTTCAGTTGTCGGCGGCACGAAGACTGATACGCACTAGTATTGCAGATACGGCTGTATCAGAGATTCGGGGGCCTCAATTTGGAATATTCGGTAGACGTGTGGTAGGTTCTTGTTCTTATGAAGCCAGCCATCTTGGAAGAGGCGCACGACTATTTGACGATCAATTAAGATCCTCCACCCAAAGGTCAGTGGAACGCGCTCACCTTTCGTGTAGTCCTCATCTTCGCTATCCAGTGGCCTCAACCTGCTCTTTCGTTCTTTCCGAATCGGCAGTCGTACCCCGGGTACGTGTACGTTAGGCACGTGGAAGTTGATATGAACCTTGAGAGTCATAGAATCAAAAGAAACAGTGGAAAAAAGTGAAAGGGTATGCACGGATAACAGTGGAACGAGCGAGTTTAAAGGTGGCCGGAACCCTCGTTGTCAGGAGCGCCGTGGCCCTCCAGGTCCTCGCATGGACACCAGGACTTCTCCGACCTCCTGGCAGGAGGTCTGCATTCGGTGATAGCCAGACACACGATCGTGATATCCGCGGCCGAGTTGAAATAGTAGGAGTGGGTCATGCTGTAGCCGGGTATAGATACGAACGAGTGGGTTGCGACTAGGTAAACACGTTGAGCAGCCCCCCGCCCCGACACTGTAATGCCACCTCCGTCTCCGTCGACCGCCACGCCGTCTGCTCATGCCGGCGCTTTTCTGACCGCGCCACTTGATTTACACTTGATTTGCCGCTACTGCGAGACCAGTAGTTGCGAGTTTCGCACGGCAATCCACATCAGGAAAAAGCTCTGTGACTAGGCGACGCTATGCGCTAGCCAGAGATATGACAAGCTAGCTGCGCTAGCCATCAGCTATATGTCACGGACACAGCGGGAAAGTCACCGGTTATATGGGCTGGAATTCCCACACCTGCTTTCACCTCCTGATTGGTTGCCGCCACAATTGGGACAGATGGCGAATATCGCTCATCAGAAAATGTGCAAAATGCTTATTCTTTGGTTATTTGACACTTATGACACTTATTCTTGTAAAATAATCCAGGTCCAGGTTTTGACGTCTTGGAAGGGTCCAAATGGCAGGGGATTTCATAAGAATAAGGTCAAATAAGCAGAATAAGTAAATAAGATGATGCCTCGTTTACTGATGGCCTGGTCTGAGGAGCAGGATGGGTGGGCCAGTCATAAGCCACATCCACAATCCACCCTCCTTTATATTACGAGTTATTTGGATATATAGTACATGTGTCTATCTGAAAAAGGGTTAAGGTAGAATGTGGGACACTCCTCGAGCACGTTAGACAATGTCCAATGCTTGGGGACCTTCGGTCCAAATTTTGGAAAGAGTTGGACACTGCGCCTGATCGAGGAGACAGGGACGATGCTTGCAACATGATCTCCACCATCAAGTGTACGGCTTAATGTTGAAACTTTATGTGTCCAACTCAGAGTTGAACTCATGACACTGCAGAACCGGCTTGGTCTGTGTTCACTTACCGGTATTACGAATTCACGATGTGTAATTGGCCCGGTTTATAGACGTGCAGCTTGATCCTTATGATCAACCAAACATGACCACATATGGCCTGTGCGCACATCATATTAGTATATATACCTGTCCTTAGATGACCTAATATGATATCGCTTCTTGTTCTCTCACCACCACCTCAACCGCTCTTCAAGCCCTTAAAGCTCTTTACCAGGTAAGGTAGAGTACAATGTATATAGAATATATATTTGCTCAACACTTAACCTCAACATGCCGTGATTTTTTTTTTGAAGGGTTGACATTGTTAAGAGGTCTACTACATCAGGTACATGGAGCCCATTCAGCTACTTTTTCTCCTAGTGTTGTGTAATACATTGTCACATAATGACTTTGAGTTGGTTCTTACGTTGGCGTACATTGGATGTACATCACATGGGGGTTGGGTGACAAAATCCCCATACACAAAGGCTGGTACATCAGTGTATGAGATGGACTAGATTGCCATACAGCTTGGGTGTTATGGTGATGTAAGATGAGGCACAGGAACACCCCCCCCAGTACAGTTGGGTGGTACGCTGATGTATTTGCCCCATTGGGATGGGGTTGGCTGTTACGCTGATGTACCACTGTTGTACCACCAATACCCATGGCAGTTACAGTGAGATGGAGATTACAAAATTCTCAATGGTGTTGGTAGTTACATTGATGTAAGACCAATGTACCACCAATGCCCACGGCTGTTATGGTGGGGTGGGGATTACAAAATCCTCAATGATGTTGGCTGTTACACCAATGTACTGCTGATGTACCACCAATACCCATGGCAGTTACAGTGGGGTGGAGATTACAAAATGCCCAATGGTGTTGGTTGTTACATTGATGTAAGACCAATGTACTGCTGATACCCATGGTAGTTATGGTGGGGTGGAGATTACAAAATCCTCAATGGCATTGGTAGTTCCATTGATGTAAGACCAATGTTCCACTGATATCCATGGTAGTTACATTGAAGGTGGGATTACAATCCTGCCTTATATGTTGGCCCTTACATCAATGTACCACTGATGTACCACCAATACCCATGGTGGTTATGGTGAGATGGAGATTACAAAACTCTCAATGGTGTTGGCTGTTACATTGATGTATATCTGATGTATCACCAAAGCCCATGGTAGTTATGTTGAAGGGGGGGTACAATCCTGCCTTATACATTGACTCTTACATCGATGTAAGACTGGTGTACCACCAATACCAATGGTGGTTACACTGAGGTGGGGATTATGATCCTACCTTGTGAATTATTACATCAGTGTGAAGACTGAAGCTACTAATGAGTTTGGTTATTGAATAGATCTATTGAGTTAGATCTGGCTCAACCATCAACTCCACCTGGATTTATACAATACTCCACTGATACTATCTTTAATTATTCTTAAGTGCACCAAATGTGCCTCTTGCTGTTTTTGCCCACTTTCCCCAGGTTGAACTCTGCTTCCAAGCATAAGCCATTTGTCCTGGGCCTTCTGCTTCCTCTGCCCTTTGCTTCCACATCCTCTCATGGTACTGAAAGCAGTTGACTGTCCAGTCCATCTCACTTGTTATCAATTCCATTTCCTCCTCCCACCTTTCTTTTCTTGCTTTAGCATGAAGCCAGTTGACTCTGTAGACTAAAGCAAAATCATCATTATAATCAGTGCATAGAAACAGGGCACCAATACTTACATTCCTTCAAAAACTCTCCTCTGTCATTGTCCCATTTTGTATCCAACCTCCAGAACCAAGGCAATTCTGAGGAACGCTGGCCCACCCGATTCTCTTCAACAACATCTCTGCTCATTTTCAAGTCCTTCTGCTGGATCTCCTTGTACCAGCTCAGCAGTCCACTAAAAACTCCCAGTCCTTCCAGAGCACTTTGTGCAAGATGGTAGCACTGCACTGCCCCTTGAATCTGCTTGTCAGCCCTGTGTATAGAGTCCCATGCCCTAGTCATTGTCTTTTGACTCTTGGCTGGCTTTACCTCAGTTCTAAACCTCAGTGACTTCTCTGCCAAACCAGCCTGCAGTGCCTCTAGTGCATCATTTGCCTGTCCTTCCTGGAGCTCAGCTTCAACCTCTGCAACTTCCTCTAAACCCATCTTGACCCTCTCTGCCTTGGTGAAGGATGATGGTAACCATATCACAGCCTGCTCAATGGTAGTCCCCACATCTTCCTCCTCCCACTCTGATGCACCATCTAGGAAGAATGTTTCTTCATCACTTTTTTCTAGATCAAGGCCTATTGCTTCTGGCACTCTATTTGGCAGGGAATCAGTAGGGAGCATTGCACCTGACCAGACAAATCTTAGTGCTTGCTGATGGAAGGCACCAACTCTGGTCTGGAGTGACTCCTGCCTATCCTGGATCTTTATCTGATCCTCAGGTGGTGGATTTTGGCCAAGTGCCCATATGTCCAACCTCAATGTGTACCTGATGAAATAGAAGGATGAGTCAAAGTTCTAGGGACTGATTGCCACATACTGTTCCAACTCTATCACCATTCCTGCCCATATCCACTGAACTTGGTCACTTGCTTCCTTTGAGGGGATTCTGGAAAGCAATTCATCCCTCTTCCCAGCTTGTGAGACTGCTGTATAAGTAACTACTTTCAGTATTTATGAGCCAGTTGTTGAAATGTGGCATTTTCATCTTCTTCTAATGCTCACTTGTTATCGTAGTCGTACCCCATTAGGTATCCCCTTCGAGTACATCATATATAGTTGTCTCCCTGTTTTCTGTCTCCTCAGACTTTTCCCTTCCCTGAGGAGTACGTATATTATATTATCTCTTTCCCTACGCCTAGGCTAACCAACATGTAGTACGATCTCATCTAGGCTACGCTAGGTACAATATCAGACTTTTCCCTTTCCTGAGGATACAATCTCATCTAGGCTACGCTAGATTTCGACACCAGTAAGTAAACAGACCACACCTTTGATGGGTGTTACATTATAAATCATCATTGCCTCCCCACGCCTCTCCATTGCTTGTGCCTCAAGCTTCTCCCACTCCTGGATCCATGAGAGATTACCCACTGCACCTGTCAAGTCCTTGAAAGCAACTTGGACAGCTTTTGAAGCTACTCTTGCTGTTTTGTACTTGTGGCTCAGTGCCAGGACTATATGATTTGTTATTAGCTATATTCAAATAACTGGCTGTTAACGGGTAGGCCTACCAATTCCCACCCACTTCTTCCAGTTAGAATCATACTATATTACTAACATTATAGAGTATAACAGAGGAAACTCACAGAGGAATCTTGCAATTTAGCCCTATCTTTTTCCTTCCTGAGTCTTTCCCACTGCCTATTCTGTGAAATCCTGTTCTTTCCATGCCTATGAGTCTGCTTCCGTAATTTTCAGCCTCATCCCTTTTTTGCATTCTGCATACTCCTCTTGATCCCTCTCTTGATTTTCTTGCTTCCTCTTCTGCCACCTTGCATGAGGCTCCTGAGATGGCACTTTTGAGAAGAAATCAAATAGGCCAGTTTGTTTGTTGCCTTGACTGGAGAGAGAAGTGGGAGATCAGGCTCTGAAGCCCATGCAGAACTAGTTTCTGATGTGGGGGTGGATGATGGGGGCTGATCAATTGGTGAATCACAGAGCTCAGGATCAACAGAGGAATCCATCAAGAAGTCTCCAGTGAGGAGACTGTGATTAGAGAAAGGGTGTTCAGGAATGTCTTCATCCATGGAAGAGTCAGGAAGGGAGAGGGAATCAACCCATGCTTGTTGTACAGGGGGGACTGAAGATAGATCTGGAGGTGGCTGGACAAATACAGGGGCAGGGGGAATGGGTTCAACTTTTTCTTGTTGCACAGGAGGAAGTGGAGGCATATCTGGGAGTGGCTGAACAAGGACGGGGGGAGAGATGTTGGAGAGTGTAAATGGGAGGCTTGTGTCATTGTCTGCAGTCTGGAATATATTATTAGTTATGATTTAATATCCCAAATCTAAACAGAAATCAACTTACAGCACCCTCTTGAAGGAGTTCCAATGCAATCTCCATTCAATAATGAGCCAGTGAAAGGACACCAGATTCCAGAAGGGGAGAGTTTTGTTGGAGATAATGATGACTAATAGCATTGAGTGCAAAGAGGCCACAAGAGATAGGATCTTTTTGAATTGTTATCTCCAGTGAGTATATGGAGATATCAGATTCTGGGATGTCATATCCAGAGCAACTAAGCATGTGGTGTATCCATTGCTGATATGCAGAGGCTTTCTTGTGTGGAATTGGATTGTTCAGAGAGTTGCCATAGAGTATTTTGGGGGGTTTGAATGTGATGACCAGAGAGGTCCAGTGATTGTGAAGATGTAAGACCCCCCCAACACTATCGATGAGGCCAGAAATAATTCTGTTTTCAATGTCCAAGAGCCTCTGGCTTTTGTCCACTGCATGTCCACAATACACACCACCAGCATATGCTGTAGCAATAGAATCAGTGTCAAAAACAGGAAGGAATGCATGGTGGTTAGAGGCTTCAGTTCCATAGTAGCTGCAATAGCAATGGGGGGTGTTGGTGAGGGCATAGTTGATATGGAAGTCACTTAGCTATGAGTCTGAGAGAAGTGATACCATGTCATGAACTTGAACAGTTGGCACCATTCCATGGAAAACATGACAGGCCTGTCATAATTTGGCCACAGATTTCACTCATTGACTCTGACCTAGAAATCCCCTCAACCACATTAGTCCCCCCTCCAAAGACCTCAACCATTAGCTCTTACCTTGAAACTTCCCTCAATCATACTAGTGCCTTTTTCCAATCATGCCAATATCCCATTGCACACCTGATCTCTCTCCAATAGTCCAACACCCAGATAGGGAGTCTGACCAAATGACCAGAGATTGGATCCAAAGTGAAAGAATGAACAGGATGTAAGGCAGATTTGATTGCAGTTTGGTAGCTGTCAGAAATCTCCAGGGGTGGGGGGACCAAGTTTAAGGAGAGCCTGTGGGTAAGAGCTGATGACTTCTTCATGCAATAGCTGACTGAAGTCATGCTGGATATGGTAGAGCATGTGTTGGGGAGGATATTGAGTGAAGTGGAAGAGATAGGGAACAGATTGCCCATCAAGGGGTATCTAATCTTGTCTGATGTTCTCTGGTAAGGGGATTTCAATGGTGAGATCAATAACTCAGAGGATATGGTGTATGTGTAGGGGGATGAGATGGGGGTGGCTGGGATGGTGCAGAGGAGTGGAGAGCAAGATAAGCTGGACAAAGGTTAATGGATCAGATATCCTGCTCATGGAATGAATGGAAGATGACTCACAATGTCACCAAGGTGACACAAGGGTCAAAGCCAGATTAACAAACCAGAGTAGATGAGGTGTGGATGGAGAAAGCAGTGATCACAAGTATTTAGCAAACAAATGGTGAGTGAAGGTATAAAACCCAAGCCTGTTGACCACAAGTGATGAGTATAGGCCAGTAAGCATGAGAACAGGATAATGGGTGGGTACCAAGCAAAGGGATTGCAAATTGTACTGGTGTTGGGTGGGGGAAGCAATAGAACAGTGGCCCATTCAAGCATTGAGTGGGAGCAACATTATCAAGATCTCAGTCACACAGCCGGGCAGCAGTTTTCACTGTGTTCTTTTGTATACTACTCTATTTGTATAATAATTTTCTCTATTCTACCAGTAAACATGGCCAGAAGTGACCACAAACACTGGGGGCAGAGGGGGTCTTACCTGGGAGGCAGGTTGAGAGTTTGTTGAGAGTTTGTGATCAATTCACTCCCACTTTTCCCAGTGGGTAAGTTGTGAGTTTATTCAAAAGAAACCTGCCAAATTACCCACCAGGTATTCTTTGAATGAACCCCATGGGTTCTTTCACAATTTGTTCAAAACTTACCCACAATTTTCCTGAGCCACTCATTGAGAGTACTTTCAAAAAATACCCAGAAATTTGATCACAATGTGCTCAACCATATACACAATGGGTTCTTTGAGAGTTTGTGGTAAAATTGAGCCACATTGAGAGTTTGTTATGAGTTCTTTGAAAAGAACCCACTGGGTATATTGTGGTCACATTTCTGGGTATTTTTTGAAAGAACTCTCAATGAGTGGCTCAGGAAAATTGTGGGTAAGTTTTGAACAAATTGTGAAAGAACCCATGGGGTTCATTCAAAGAATACCTGGTGGGTAATTTGGCAGGTTTCTTTTGAATAAACTCACAACTTACCCACTGGGAAAAGTGGGAGTGAATTGATCATAAACTCTCAACAAAATCTCAATTTGCCTCCCAGGTAAGACCCCCTCTGCCTCCAGTGAAAAGAGGCTGCAGGGGAGGGGCCATGCCACTGATAAAACTGCTGAGTGGGGGGGGGGGCACGTCACCAGCAAACCTGCCAGGCTAGCGGGCATGTCATCAGCAGGTCTGCTGGTCAAACCAGCAGGTCATCAGTCATCACTGGTACTGCTGGTGTCTGTCATCAAGCTCAGCAATTGCTGTTGCCGGAGTGGTCATGCAACTACAGTAACTCTGATGTTGCAACACCTTTTCCTTCCGTTATAACCAAACCGTCATCTAGTTGTACTCGTCCTGGTGGTTTGTTGCTTGATATGCATCCTTTGCAAGATTAATGTGGAGCCACTCAGTGTATTCTGTATTATAGTTGTCTGTTGTCCTGAACAATTGAATGGATTCAATATACACTGGGGGCAAGGGTACCCAGAAATGAGTGGGAACATCTTAGGAACATTTCAAGGTCTGGGTCAATTTTACTGCACTGTAACCAACAGACACATTTATGGCACATTTGAAATGTGTTGCTAAGACG
>Ga0307517_10003991_pt1 | contig 22843 bp, 20 predicted proteins | sample 23_EM_MG_FD_194515 | JGI IMG/M metagenome (GOLD analysis project Ga0307517, IMG submission 194515) | Populus trichocarpa ectomycorrhiza microbial communities from riparian zone in the Pacific Northwest, United States - 23_EM | ecosystem: Host-associated > Plants > Roots > Unclassified | place...
ATATCTAGGTTGTATACAATTATTTAATATTATTATTAAATCTAAGTATAATAAATCAAATTTAAAATCTTTTGATTTGATTTTTATTTAGGATAAGTTTAAAATTTAATTATATCAGAGGTATTTTTAGATATCTTAGTTTATTTAGTTCGCTTAAAAACAACACAATCAACTACTAAAAACTTATATATATAAAAAAAATTAACAAAGAAAAAACTCTTCACCAACTTTTTACTTGGGTTGAGTTTAAAAGTAAATTATCTAAAAATTTTATTAACATTATCCAATCGACTTCAACAATTTAAGGACAACATGAACAATTATAAAAAAAAAAATTAAGAATAAAATTAAAAAAAAAGAATTTTACCATTCATGTTGTTCACATGAACAGAAAGAATTTATATATATATATATATATATATATATATATATATATAATCTTAATTAATTTGGATTAATATTTAATATACATTTATGTATCATATAGTTGGGTTCTTGAGTTTCATTTTTTTTATTGGTCATATTAGAGCTTTTTGTATATCCTGAGCTAATAACTTGTTAATTGGAAACGACTTTGTATGGGAATGACCTTTGCTTACTATTATACTCAATAATGATATTATTTAGTGTAAGGATTTAACTTACACTTCTTTTAAAGTATCACATAACTATTTGATGATCATCAAATAAAAGCTTTCAATGCAAGAAATTTATAGACATTTAAATTAGACAACTTTATTAGAAATTAAGAGATATGGGTATTTAAATTTTTAGATAAACAAAATTTATCATTAAATTTTTATATTAGTTAATTTTTTGGAAAAGGTTTTTAACATTAGATTAAAAGGTTGAATAATGTTTTTAAAAATATCCAAACGATACTAACATGTTTTCTAGTAGTTTTTAATCATGAACTGAAAATCTAATGCATAGATTTAATAAAATAGAATAAGGATTATATGCCAATAAATGCTAAAAATAGATTTTTATGCTAACTAAAAACTAAGGCGTCGTTTTTTTGCTAAAAAGTAATTTTCTTTTAGACAATGGTTTCCATAAAGTGAATTTTTAAAAAGTTGATTATTTTCTGATGTGTTGGAAGTATCATAAAAATAAGTTGAAAAATATTTTCCAGTGTTTGGCTATGACATGAAAAATAAGTTGAAAAATTATTTATTAATGTTTTAACTTTTTTTTTCAAGTTTATCTAACATATATAGAATATTAACGGTAACTATTTGACCACTTAAAAAAATGAGATAAAAAAGAGATGATGGAAAAAAAACATTTATTATATGATATATGTATATATAGTTTATTTTATAAAATTTAATTATACATATAATATAAATATTTTAAATATAATATTATAGGCATATGACCATTTTTTTGTGTTTAAAGAACATTGAAAATAAATTATTTTTCTATGGTATCCTAATTTTATAACACAATTTATATGATTTATATATATATAAATCAACATCTTGTCTTATACAATTATTCTCTTTAGAATACTGGGAAATCATATAGTCAATCAAATGTCACGGCAATCAGATGCATTGATGTCACTAGTTCCACTTAGAGCAGTTAGTCAAATCAAATATCATGGTCATCAGTCTCACTGATGCCACTAGCTCCACTCAGGGCAGTTAGTTAATCAAATGTTCTGGATATTAGTCTCACTGATGCCACTAACTCATTTCAAATAGTTGGTCAATCAAACATTATAGTCATTAGTCTTACTAATGCCACTAGCTCTACTTAATACAACTAGTCAATCAAATATTTCAATCATCAGCCTCACTGATACCACTAGCTACACTTAAGATAACTAGTCAATCAAATATCTTGGTCATTAGTCTCACTAATGCCACTAGCTCTATTTGAGGCGGCTAGTTCATCAAACATCCCGATCATCGATCTCACTAATGTCACTAGCTCTACATAGAGCAGCTGGTCAATTTAATCTTTTTCATGGCATTCACATCTCAACAGTTACATATCCATTATATACATATATCAAGTTCACTCTGTTAATCAAAATCAACACTTTATATATAAATGCATAAACATGTTTCCATATGTCAATCACATTGACATCACTAGCTCCATTCAGGATAGTTAATTGATCAATATTTTCTTAATTAACATTCATATAAATACATGCGCTTTTAAAGAATTTGCAGTTTTAAAAGCTTAAGAAATTCTATAAGAAGAAAAAGGTGTAGTGCATCTGCCTTAAACTTGTGTACGTTCTGCTACTCCCTGCTATTGTTTTGCTCTCATAGCCTTCCCTATACTACCAGGGATATAATTACCATCAACAATACAACCAACACCATTATATTTCAATTTCACATCTCATTCAACTATTATTTTCAAACCATTAACAAGGAAAATCCATAAAATTTCATACACATACACATTTTTAATATTCATTCTTATTCTTATCAATTCAAATATTAGAACCCTCAATCAACAATAATTCTAAGAAAATATTGGAAATTGATTAGTCCTAGCCGGTTTATTCCATCTAACCCCAAATATTTTTTGGTATTTTAATCATAACTAAAGTTGTAGAACTCAGTTTTAAGTGTGGTTTATTTCTATGGAAAGCTAAGATATAGTGATACAACTTTCATGAAGGAAGCAACATTGAGTTTTTCCATCTACACATCTACATCTAAATCACTTATTACAATAGTGTAAGAAATTTGTCTAGTTTTATGACGGTCTGGACATTTTCCTAGTTCTTAGCTCATATCTAGAGTTATATAACTCTGAATTAATTAAGAACAGTTTCATTTGAAAAACGGCATCCATATCTACAACTTTTATAAAATAACAAACTCCAAATTGCATCATTCTAAAGCTCAAAATCAACCATAAAAGTAGCACTCATAATCTCTACAAAGTTGTATTAGATTAGACCTTTACTCAGTTTTTAACTGATATCTGAAGTTATATAATTTGGTTTTATGGAAGACCAATTTCATTTGAAAGCTAAAATCCATATCTATAACTTTTATAAACAAGCTAACTCTAGATTAAATTGTTTTTAAGCTCTAATTTTAGCTAGAATTTTAATAGTCAAAATATTCATGATTAAACTACATTCAACACCACCCATGAATTTTTCCTAAAATTGCTTCCATGATTCAACTTAATTCAACATAATTCAACTTAACTTAACATAACTAAGTTCAAAAGTACATTTCAATGATAATTACATACATGGTTTAAGTCAATCTATCCTCCTCTTTAAATGGCTCATTTGGCCAAACCACCCTAATAAAAGAATCAAAGTTCTATTTTCCATTTTTCATGAAATTTTCACCTAATCCATTCTTTAAACATATCTTTTTAACATTCAAATATTTATTCCAAAGCCATTTAAATCAAGAATTTCAAATCAATTTTCCTCCACCTGTACTACTAAGTTTCATCCAAGTCTAAATTATAGCCTGAATGGATTCTTTTATTTTCCCTTCTTCTTTCCATACATTAATAATATTATATATGAGCATACAACATGATTTCAACATAATCTCAATTAACCATGACAAGAAATCTCTATCTTTTCTTTCCTTAAATTTACATGAAATTTCTTTAGTTTCTAACACACTTTCAAGCTTTAATAACATCATTCACAATCAATTATCACATTTAAACAAACAAAGCATCCATCTTTCAACTTTCTAAACCCTAGCCCAAACCACACAACACACTAACTTTTTAGTTCTTTCAACTACACATCAAAACAAGAGAAATCAAACATAATAATCACTTACTCGTAGTTTCCATGGCAAGATTAAGTTAATTTTTCTAGCCATTTCCTCCATTTCTTCTTCCTCACTTTCAAATTGAAGCCTCCTCCTCCTCTCTCTCTCTCTCTCTCTCTCTCTTTGTTTCAAGTTTTCTCTCTCTATGTTTTCTATTCTAACTCTTCAATCTTTTACCTTTTCTCTTAAATTTCTTTGTTCCTTTCAAGATTTATGTGTTTTAAATCACCCAAAACCCTTTAATTTAATGAATTCTCTCTAAAATTCTCACCCTCTCAAGCTCTTTCTTTTTTCTTCTTTTACAATGGTTGGTCGGATTTTTAATGTGGAAGGAAGGGGCACTATTCAATTTATTTACAAGTTTTCCACATAGTTATGCCTCTTTAGATTTTTCATGCAGACTACCCGATTTTCTACTTAAATCACGAGTTCTTCCTAAACTCCAGTTGACTTGACATTTTTAACTATGGTATAATAACATGTCAAAAGACTCCTTGAAAAACTTTAGCCTGATCTAACAATCGGATTGAAAGTTTTGCATGTTATTGTAAAATTGGTCAGTTTGTGATTTTTCATCAAAAAATCTGAATTTTCTGTTCAATCCTTACATAAATTGTAAACCTCGGGAAATAAAGATTGCTTAAATTGAAAAATAAATAAATGGAAAATAAAAGTGAAGAAATTCATGTATAGATTTAAATAAAAATGGGAATTCATAAATTTCCGGACGAAATATTTCGAGATGTTATAAATTATCCCGAAAATATTGAGGATTGGATTAAATTAAAGAAAATGAACTAAACTAAAAGTTGAAAGGTGAAATTATAAGAAATGAAAAGAGGTATAGCTTAGTTATTAGAAGGAAAAGATATGGGGGCAAAAATAATACACTTAAAGGAAATGAGGCCTAAGTGCAAATAAGAGAAATTATGGAGTATAAATACTCCTCGCCTCACCAAAAATTTGCAGCAACTATAAGGAAAAGGGAGGGACTTTTTGAATTTGTTCTTCCCAAATCAAGAGAGAAACACAAAAATTTCAAGAACCCATCCAAGATTAAGGGTTTATAAGTAGAATAAACACTTGTGGGCAAGGGATTAACAAGAAAATTTGAACAAAAAGAGAAGAGGGAGGGCCAGCTGTCATTAGAAAAGAGGAAGTCAAAACTTTTCGACTGGTTAAAGATCGAAGCCTTGATTCTCACCAGGTAAAGAGTTCTAAACATGGTCCTATAAGTCATTTCTAATTCAATTACGAATTGATGCTTTAATGTTGAATTCTAGATTAGGGTTCTTAGACTTGAATTGTAAACACCAAAAAAAGAGAGGGGTCCAAACAACCCCGCCGCCGCTGTTGATTTCTAAATCGGTAGTGACATAGTTTTCGCTGTCGATTTCTAAATCGGCAGCGATGCAGTTATTTCTGCTGATTTCTGAATCGGCATCGACTTAGCCTATTTGAAAGTTAGGAAAACAATCAGGCTGTCTTAAGGAGCCAAAAGGGAGGGGTAAAACCAGTTTTAGATCGACCAAAACACAGACAAGAACACCTCTAACCCAACCCCAAACACCCCACCTCAGTTTATGTGAAGTATAAATGCAAGGAAAGAGAGAAGGTGACCCTTCCTCTTCCCAAAGTCTATCTGCAGCAGCTGCATGTTCAGTTGTATGTCTCTTTTTTCCTCATTCCTAATGAGAATTCAAACCAAAACCAGGAAAGAATACCTCTTGAACATGTGAGAGAGAGAGTTGAAATCATGAATGAAGGCTGAGTAGCTGTTTAGGGGGAAGAAAAGAGGGATGGAACGGGTGGGAGGAAACTGAAAGAAAAAAAAAAAGAACCGAGAGAGGAAGAAGAAGGGGAAAAACGGGAGAAAAAGAGAGGGAAAATACTATAAAATTGTCCAGACCTACTTATATTTGAAAGGTATGGGTCATGTAATCTCCTTTTGCCCCCTTGTTCTTCAAACCCAGAACTAAAAATGATGAAGGGTCCCTAAGAAAAATTAACCTAAACCCCTAGGCTAATTGTAAAGGAAACTGAAAACAACTAAGAGGACAAGCAACAAAGATGAAATGAGGCCAATTTCTAGAGCATCTAACTAAGGATAATGAATAAAATGGAAAGAATAAAACTTGGTAGAGGGTCGGCCACAACAATGGGGCTAGCCGAAATGCATTGAATTAAATTTGAAATTCGCTGCCAAAATTGAGTTATTTGCAATGAATTAAATTTCGCTGTTGAATTGTGTGTTCTGCAGTGAATTTGGGATTCGCTGCCGAAGTTGTATGATCTGCAGCGAATTTCAAATTCGCTGCTAAAATTGAGTTATTTGGAGCGAATTAACATTCGCTGCCAAAGTTGAATTGTCTGCAGTGAATTTGTAATTCGCTGCTGAAATTGAGTTGCTTGTAGTGAATTAACATTCGCTGCCGAAATGTGTGTTCTGTAGTGAAATTATGATTCATTGCCGAAGTTGTATTGTCTGCAGCGAATTTGTGACTCGCTACCGGAATTGAGTTGTCTACAATGAATTTGTGACTCGCTGCCAAAGTTGAGTTGTCTGCAGCGAATTAGCATTCGCTGTCGAAATTGTGGCGCCAACAGTGAAATAGTTTTCGCTGCCGAATTGGTCAGCCTGCAGCGAACCAGTTTTCACTCCTGAACTGTTCGGCCTGCAGCAAGTCAGTTTTCGCTGCCGATTTTTACAATAGACCTTCTGGGCATAAATGACTTAAATGCTTAAAACAATTTCATTCTATGATGGTGTAAAATGTGGAACACTTGAATGTGAACATATGACCTCTTAAAATAAGTATGGTGATAAATGTGATTCAAAGATACAAATGTATTGATTTGTGACCATTGATGTCTTAGGTGGTGCGATCAGGATCGGACCATCAACAACCAGCAGGTGGAGCAGGTGGGTGACTTTCACTTTCCTTTTTCATAACATTGAATTATGGAATACTTTATCATGAGTGTTACCATATTGTGTTAGTACAGATATCAAATTGCGAAATGCTTTAATGTTGACAAATGATTGATTACCTTCGGCTAATGGCATCCGAACGAATGATTGAGACAAAAGAATGATTAGCTTCGGCTAATGGCATTCGAATGGATGACCGGGAAAAATGAATGATTAGCTTCGACTAATGGCATCCAAATGGATGACCAAGACAAATGATTGATTAACTTTAACTAATGACATCCGAATGGATGACCAGGACAAATGAATGATTAGCTTCGGCTAATGGCATCCGAACGAATGATTGAGACAAAAGAATGATTAGCTTCGGCTAATGGCATTCGAATGGATGACCGGGACAAATGAATGATTAGCTTCAGCTAATGGCAAATGATTGATTAGCTTCGACTAATGGCATCCAAATGGATGACCAAGACAAATGATTGATTAACTTTAACTAATGACATCCGAATGGATGACCAGGACAAATGAATGATTAGCTTCGGCTAATGGCAAATCATTGATTAGCTTTGGCTAATGGCATTCGAATGGATGACCAGGACAAATGATTGATTAGCTTCGGCTAATGGCATCCGAATGGATGATCGGGACAAATGAATGATTAGCTTCGGCTAATGGCAAATGATTGATTAGCTTCGGCTAATGGCATCCGAATTGATGACTGGGACAAATGGTTGATTAGCTTTGGCTAATGGTATCTGAATGGATGATCGGGACAAACAATTGATTAGCTTCGGCTGATGGCATCCGAAGTGAAGTGGATGGCCGAGGCGAGTGAACGGTTAACCTCGACAAATGATGCCTTAAGAGGATAGCTGGATTTAAAATTGTGGTTGATTACAAGAATTGGTGCTTTTATATGTACTACAAGTCGTTCATACCAAGTACATAAAGGAACTACAAATGTCACGCTTCAAACATGGGATAATGTTAATGCTTTATTAAACTGTCAGACTGCTTATTATCATTATTATTATTAAGTAATCGCATTCTTATAAATGTTTTGTACTGCAGCAGGGACGTCACACCAAAAAGGTGCCTAGAAAACCCAATACATGGGAACCTACTTTTACAAGGAATCATATAGTTGCATTCTAAATCATGATGTATTTTGTATAAATCAATGTATTGAATGTATAACTATTATTAGATCCTTTTTGTTTAAATTCATGATGACTATTAGTAGGATAGGAATGCAAAATCATGTCTATGTATGTATATTTTTAATGTGAACTTCTAATCATGTAAACATAATAATATGTGTTTATGTAAGATTCACTTTTAAATGAAATGTTGATTGTTGTTGGTGTATGGATTGTATCTTGATGATGTGAGGGAATAGGTTCGCTGATAACCAACACGATGTGTGTCAAGTATATATATATATATATATATATTAATGTTGTTTCGGGCTTGAAAAGCAGGTTGTTACAGTTGGTATCAGAGTTCTTGGTCTGGATCCTGAGGATCATTAATAATTGTGTTGTTGTGATAAACTTCAGGATGATGCGTGACACGACCAAAATATTGATGTCTTCTCCCAAGTGTAGGAGTGTCGAAGTAATAAATAATCTAGCAAGACCAGGGTCGAACCACAGGGAGGTTAACTACATAAATTATAAATAATAATAAGAATAATAATAAGTTGAAAAGAGCTTTGAGATGTGATATTGATATAAGGATTAAACTTGTCAAGGTTAGAGGATCCACTAATGGTATTTCAAACAAGTATAGTATAAACTTTTATTACTCAACTGGAAACCACACACAAAGGAGGTCCCAATCAGATTATAAATTGTTAACATGATTACATTAGTTATCTTATTCGAATAATGCTAATACTTATAAATGTTGTCAGGTATTCATGATTATAACTTATGTTAACAACAAATCAAGTTCCTTTCATAGCACAGGTGTCGGTTATATCATATGGTTTGGGCTATGAAAGTGCCAAGTATTTGTTGTACCAAGGTTATATAACATAAATCTAGATTAACCATTTAACAAGCAAAGTATTAAGAGTGAACAAGATAACAAATACAAAACATGTTAGTATCAAACATTAAAGTCCATGTTGAGTTTATACTATACTTATTCTTACACTATTAGTGTAACATTTTCACCTTGACATAATAAACTTAGCTGGATATTATGAATAAAAGAAACATAGATAAACAAGAGGAGAACATGATTATATAAGTATAATAAAGGAAATGAAAGGCAGAAACAAGAGATTAATGAAAGCAAAACTTAAGCATTACAAAAATATAAAAAGAGAGAGCAAGAACATGATCTTGATCTTGATCTGAAAACCAAAATGCCTAAATTCATGGAAAATGCCTCCTTTTATAGGCCAAAATTTGGAACTATTGATTTGATGACTAATTGTTGAGTGGGTGGCCACATCTTGACTTGGTGACAATCCTTATCTTCTTGTTTGAACAAAACGTCATTGCTAACGTCAGAATTTGAACAGATTGTCTTCATGAAAGTTCTAGGAAATTGTCTCAGCTTTCCAACAAAAAAATAATCAATGCATTTGGACTTTTAGAACTCGAGATATGGGCTGAATACTAAATAGTGTCTGGGCTGTAGGACAGATTTCGACTTCTCTGTTGTTGCTAAGATATGGACTTCCAAACAACAAAATTGACTCTTTCACTCCCCATGAATGTTTTAGGCCTATGTCTTAGCTTTCTAGCCATATAAACCAAATTGAAATCCAAGATTTGTAGCTTCAGATATGACCTAATGACTGAATAGTGTTCCAGTTTGGACTGAACCAACATCTCTTTTCTATACTTAACCCTCTCTTTGTCTTCTCAATTTCAGTAGTTAAACTCATCAATCAATCATTTGATTAATGTGATAGGCTTGCATTTAAGATGAACATTTACCATAAATTAAAGGTATCTTATAGTATCAGACTTATTATTATAAAACATGTTTTAGTTAAGGAGTTATTGATGCTTTAAGTGCAAAATGATGATATAAAACCTTGATAAAAATGCCCTTTTAAGTACTATTCAATACGCACTCGACAAGGGATACGAACTGAGTTGCCCTTCTTATAAAGGAGGGGCGGGAGCCAAGGTGCCCAAGGTTGGCAAGAAGAAGATCCCTTGGACGATACGACATTTCATGCTTCGATAATACCACCTGAAAACTTGCAGGGGGGAGTTGCAGTAGCGGGGGAAGGCTGTAGGCCTAACCTGATAGAAGAAGTACCCCCAGTTGCAGCAGAGCAGCAAGAAAGATCAGAAGCACAACTGTTAACTATTCCAACTGGTGTGCCCCCGTAGTGTGTAGACGCGAGACTCCTTGTATAAATAGTTAAAGTAGTGATGAAGGGCTTGACTAGCTCGGCGACACAAACAACTCATGCCATGCAAATTCTATAGGCAGCCCCTATGACTAGCATGATCACGGACAACATGGTGCTACTGGTGCGACTAGTCAAGAGTATGAGGGAAATGAGTTGTGAATCGTATATGGGGGGACAAGATGCAGAGATAGTCGGGAGATGGATTAGGAAGGTAGAAAAGACCATGATTAAAATAAGCATACTTGAGGGTTTGAGGGTAAATTATGCAACCCAGTTATTGTCCGATAGGGCCATGACATGGTGGGAAATAGTTCAGCTGAGGCATGCAACCGAGATACTGACTTGGAGTGACTTTAAGACAGAGTTTGAGAATCAGTTTTATTCCAGGTACCATCACAAGGTGAAGGAATAAGAGTTCTTGGAATTAAGACAAGGTGATATATCATTATTGGAGTATGAAAGGAGGTTCCATGATCTCTTATTGTTCGCCCCACACTATGTGCTGACAGAGGAACATATGATTGAGAAGTTGAGAGATGGTTTGCGATAGGATTTGAGACAAGGATTGATCGCCTTGCGGTTTAAATCCGTGAGGGAGTTGATTGAGGCTGCACAAGCTCAGGAGGCTTGTATTGGAGAAACCCAACGGGGACATCAGGGTATAGGCAAAAAGAGAGATGAGGACTATTTCAGCGACAGACCACCACTTCCAAAGAAAGGTAAAAGTGGAGTGTTTGAGTAGTGCAGGAAAAGGGGGAGTTCGATGGTATCGCCTCACCAACAGTCAAGTGGGAGAATGATGGTTGGGCAGTCGCACTCGAGGGCAAACTCTTCAACTAGGACTGGTGACCGCAAGGGTGTTGACTATCCTTCTTGTGTAAAATATGGACAAAAACACCTTGGGGACTGCTCAGTTTCCCCAAAGAGATGCTTTGTGTGCAGGGGAGAAGGTCATAGATGGATGAATTGTCAATATCTGGGGCAAGGGTGTCATTATTGTGGTGGAAGAGGTCATTATAAAAAGGACTGCCCCAATAGGAACATTGGACAAGTATAGAGCTATAGGCAGCCGAGTCAGAGCCACAAACAGTCAGTCACCATGAATAGGCCGATGAGATCTTCTCAATCAGGAGCAAACTCCAATTGAAGGAGACCGAAGGCACAAAATGATCGGACCCCAGGGAGGGTCTTCCACCTAACACAGGAGGAGGTCAGGGCTGCATCGGATGTGGTGACAGGTACACTACTAATGAATAATTTAAATGTGCATGTGTTGTTTGATCCGGGTGCCACCCACTTATTCGTTGCTAGGAGAATTGTCACTAAATTGAGTAAGGGAGTAGAAGTAGTAGAGAAGGGGTTCGTAATTGGAACTCTAATGGGAAACATGGTTGAAAAAAATATTATATATGTGGATGTGGGGGTTAGTCTATCTGGGTATGAAACATAAGTAGATTTGATTCCCTTAGAGTTGCATGATTTTGACATAATCCTAGGCATGAAATGGTTGAGTAAATACAAGGCTCTAATAGATTGTTATGCTAAAACTGTTACATTCCAAACACATGAGGGCGAGAGGATGATTTTTTAGGGAGAGAGAATTCTTAAACCAATCGCCTTAATATCGGTTGTAACAGCCTAAAGACTTTTAAGAAAGGGATGTATGGGATACCTCGCGTACATCTTAAACTATGATGATGAAGGTCCATGACTGAAGGATATTCCTGTGGTGAAGGAATTCCTAGATGTGTTTCCCGAAGAACTACCAGAACTTCCCCCAGAGCGAGAGGTAGAGGTGTCTATAGACACTTTTCCTGGAGTCCCACCCATAGCCCAACAATCATACCAGATGCCTCTAGCAGAACTGAACAAGTTAAAGACTCAACTACATGAATTGTTAGACAAAGGGTTTATACGGCCCAGTAATTCTCCTTGGGGAGCGCCGGTTCTATTCATAAGAAAGAAAGATGGAACCTATAGACTTTGTATTGACTATCGATAATTGAACAAAATAACAATGAAAAACAAGTATCTGTTACCTCAGATAGATGATTTGTTTGATCAATTAAAGGAAGTGAGGGCATTTTCGAAGATAGATCTAAGATCAGGGTACTATCAGATAAAGATTAAAGAAGCGGATGTAGCAAATACCACATTTAGAACTCGTTACAGACACTATGAGTTTTTGGTGCTACCGTTCAGGTTGAAGAACACCCCAGCCCTTTTCATGGACTTAATGAATCGGGTTTTCCAACCATACCTTGATAAATTTGTGGTGGTATTCATTGATGTACTCGAATTCCTTCGAGGATTATGAAGAACACTTGAGGCAGACCTCACAAACCTTGAGGGATCGCTAGTTGTATGCAAAATTGAATAAATATGAATTTTAGCTAGAGAGAGTGACATTTCTAGGACATGTCATATCAGCCGAAGGTGTTTTCGTAGACCCCCAAAAAGTCGAAGCAGTCTTGAAATGGGAAAGACTGACTTCGGTTACTGAAATACGTAGTTTCCTAGGACTCGCAGAATACTATCGGAGATTTATCAAAGGGTTTTCCCTGATTGCAACCCCTTTGACCCAACTAACTAGGAAGAATAAGAAATGGGTGTTGTCGGAAGAATTTGAGGAAAGCTTCCAAGAATTAAAGAGGAGGCTCACCACCGCTCTAGTGTTAACACTTCCCTCAGGGATCGAGGGTTTTGTGGTCTATAGTGATGCCTCAGAAAAGGGATTGGGGTGTGTTTTGATGCAACATGTAAAGGTGATCACCTATGCATCAAGGCAGTTAAAGACTCATAAGGTGAACTACCCAGTGCATGACCTGGAGTTGGCTGCTGTGGTATTTTCCTTAAGGTTATGGAGACACTATTTCTATGGGTATCGAACCCAAATTTTTACTGATCATAAGAGCCTGAAGCATTTGATGTCGCAAAAGGAGTTGAATATGCGACAAAGAAGGTGGATAGAGCTCATTAAGGATTATGACTTCACCATAGAATACCACCCGGGGAAAGCAAACGTGGTGGAAAATGCCCTCAGTTGTAAAAATAAAGCCACCCTGGGTAAGTTAATAATGGGAAAGGATCAGCAATTGGCGGAATTGAAAAAGATGGGTACAAAATTAGGCATTAATACAGAAGGTGGGTTAATAGCCCAACTAATGGTGCGACCAACGTATCAGGAATAGATATTACACGCCCAATTTCGTGACAATGAGGGGTCCAAGATTAGGAATAACATGGAGGTCGGGGTAGAAATGAAATTCTAGATAGCAGATGATGGATTATTGATGATAGGACAACGATTGTATGTGACTAATGACGAAACAGTCAAACATATGGTTTTACGAGAAGCACATGAGTCCAAGTTCTCCATACATCCTGGCAGCACTAAGATGTATCGAGACCTGAAGCACCTCTATTGGTGGCCTAATATGAAAAGGGAAGTAGTTGAGTAAGTGTCTAAGTGCGGGATATGTCAACAAGTCAAGATTGAATACAAAAGGCCCGCATGACCCTTACAATCATTATAAATTCCAGAATGGAAGTGGGAGATGATCACCATGGATTTTATGTTGGGATTTCCCAGAGGGAGGAAAGGAAATGATGCGATATGGGTCATCGTAGATTGGTTAACGAAATCCGTACTATTCTTGCCCATAAAGATGACCGACTCGGTAGACAAGCTTGCCAATATCTACATAAACGAGGTGGTATGGCTCCATAGGATTCTAGTGTCCATTGTATCGGATCGAGATCCCAAGTTCACCTCTCGACTTTGGCCGAGCATACAACGTGCCTTGGGGACAAGATTGGACATAAGCACTGCATTTCACCCTCAAACTGATGGCCAATTGGAAAGAGTCATCCAAGTTTTGGAAGACCTATTACGGGCATGTGTGCTAGAATTTGGAGGAACACATAGCATTGGTGGAGTTCACGTATAACAATAGTCACCAAGCCACATTAGGGATGGCCCCATATGAAGCCTTGTATGGTAGGAGGTGTAGGACTCCTTTATGTTGGGAAGAAGTTAGGGATCGGAAGTTGTATGGTGCGGAGTTGGTTCAAGTCACCAAGAAGAAAGTGAGAACCATCAGGGATCGCATCAAAACCACACAGGATAGACAGAAGAAGTATACTAATATGAGGACGAGACCTCTCAAGTTCAGTGCTAGGGACCAGGTGTTCCTGAAGGTAGCCCTGTGGAAGAACATGTTACATTTCATATTGAAAGGGAAGTTAACTCCCCGTTTCATCGAACCCTTCAAAATCTTGTAGAGAGTGGGGCCATTAGCCTACAAAGTTGACTTGCCCCTATAATTAGCCAAGGTCCATGATGTGTTCCATGTCTCCTTGTTAAGGAAGGCTGACGTGGACCCCGCCCGGATCCTACCTCAAGTTCCAGTAGAAGTCAAGGAAGACTTAACGCTTGAATTAAGACCTATAAAGATACTAGATTGGGAAGTGAAGGAGCTACGAAACAAAAAGATCCCTATCATCAGAATCTTATGGCAAAATGCTCAAATAGAATAGGAAACTTGGGAGAGGGAGTTTGAAATAAGGAAAAAATACACCAATTTATTCGAACTACCAGGTATGGATTATGAAACCTATTAAATTTCAAGGATGAAATTCATGTTAGGGAGGGAGAATGTAAACACAAAAAAAGGGTTCCAAACAACCCCACCGCCGATGCCGGTTTCTGAATCGGCAGCGATGCAGTTTTTGCTGCTGATTTCTGAATCGGCAACGACGCAGTTATTGCTTCCAATTTCTGAATCGCAATCGGCAGCTACGTAGTTATCGCTGCCGATTTTTTAATTGGCAACGACTTAGCCTAATTGAAAGTTAGAAAAACAATCAGGTTGTCTTAAAAAGCCAAGAGGGAGGGGTAAAACCGGTTTTAGACAGACCAAAACACAGACAAGAACACCTCTAACCCAACCCCAAACACCCCACCTCAGTTTATGTGAAGTATAAATGCAAGGAGAGAGATAAGGTGACCCTTCCTCTTCCCAATGTCTACCTGTAGCAGTTGCATGTTCAATTGTATGTATCTTTTTTCCTCCTTCCCAACGATAATTCAAACTAAAACCAGCAAATAATACCTCTTGAACATGTGAGAGAGAGAGTTGAGATCGTGAATGAAGGTTGAGTAGCTGCTTAGGGGGAAGGAAAGGGTGCTTGAACGGGTGGGAGGAAACTGATAGAAAAAAAAAAGAACCGAGAGAGAAAGAAGAAGGGGAAAAACGGGAGAAAGAGAAAGGGAAAATACTACAAAATTATCCAGACCTACTTAGATTTGAAAGGTATGGGTCATGTAGTCTCCTTTTGCCCCCTTGTTCTTTAAACCCAGAACTGAAAATGATGAAGGGTCCCTAAGAAAAATTGACCTAAACCCCCTAGGCTAATTGTAAAGGAAACTGAAACCAACTAAGAGGATGAGCAACAAAGATGAAATGAGGCCAATTTCTATAGCATCTAACTAAGTATAATGAATAAAATGGAAAGAATAAAACTTGGTAGAGGGCCGGCCACAACAATGGGGCTGGCCGAAATGCATTGTGTAAGAAGATGCATGTGTGTGTTCACGTTAAAATCATGTGACTCTACTGGGATTTGATGATTGATGTGTGCTGGAATGGAAAATACATGTGTGTGTTCATGTTAAAACCATGTAACTCTGCTGGGATTTGATGATATATTATATGCTGGAATTGAAAATGCATGTGTTCTGCAGTGAATTTGTAATTCCCTTTTGAAATTGAGTTGTTTCCAGCAAATTAAGATTCGCTGCCCAATTGTGTGTCCTGCAGCGAATTTGAAATTCGTTATCGAAATTGAGTTGTTTGCAACAAATTAACATTCGCTGCCGAATTGTGTGTTCTCTAGCGAATTTGGGATTCGCTGCCGAAGTTGTATGGTTTGCAGCGAATTTGAAATTCGCTTATGAAATTGAGTTATTTGCAGCGAATTAACATTCGTTGCTGAATTGTGTGTTCTGTAGAGAAATTGTTATTCGCTGCTGAAGTTGAATTATCTGCAGTGAATTTGTAATTCGTTGCCAAATTGAGTTGTTTGCAGCGAATTAACATTTGCTGCCCAATTGTGTGTCCTGCAGTGAATTTAGGGTTCGCTGTCGAAGTTGTATGGTCTACAGCGAATTTCAAATTGAGTTCTTTGCACCGAATTAACATTCACTGCTGAATTGTGTGTTATGCAGTGAATTTAGGATTCGCTACCGAAGTTGTATGGTCTACAGCGAATTTGAAATTCACAGCCAAAATTGAGTTGTTTGCAGCGAATTGACATTCTCTGCCGAATTGTGTGTTCTGCAATGAATTTGGGATTCGTTGCTGTAGTTGAATTGTCTGCAGCAAATTTGTAATTCACTACCGAAATTGAGTTGTTTGCAGTGAATTAACATTCGCTGCTAAATTGTGTGTTCTGCAACGAAATTATGATTCACTGCCAAAGTTGTATTGTTTGCAGCGAATTTTTGTCTCGCTGCCGGAATTGAGTTGTCTGCAACAAATTTGTTACTCACTACCGGAATTGAATTGTCCGTAGTGAATTAGCATTTGCTGCTGAAAACATATTGGTTGCAGCGAAGTACCATTCGCTGCTAAATTGGGGCAGCCTGCAGCGAACCAGTTTTCATTGCCGAACTATCCGGCCTGTAGCGAGTCAGTTTTCACTACCGATTTCTACAATAGGCCCCCGGGCAGAAATAAGTATGGTGATGAATATGATTCAAAGATACAAATGTACTGATTTGTAACCATTGATGTCTTAGGTGGTGGGGTCGGGATCGGACCATTGACAACCCGCAGGTGGAGTAGGTAAGTGACTTTCACCTTCCTTTTTCATAACGTTGAATTATGCAATACTTTATAATGAATGTTACCATATTGTGTTAGTACAGATATCAGATTGTTAAATGCTTAAATGTTGACAAATGATTGATTAGCTTCGGCTAATGGCATCCGAATGGATGACCGGGATAAAGGAATGATTAGCTTCGGCTAATGGCATTCGAACGGATAACTGAGATAAATAATTGATTAGCTTCGACTAATAGTATCCGAACGGATGACCAGGAAAAATGAATGATTAGCTTCGGCTTATGGCAAATGATTGATTAGCTTCGACTAATGGCATCGAAATAAATGACTGAGACAAATGATTGATTAGCTTTGGCTAATGGCATCCGAATTGATGACTGGGACAAATGGTTGATTAGCTTTGGCTAATGGTATCTGAATGGATGATCGGGAAAAATGGTTGATTAGCTTCGGCTGATGGCATCCGAAGTGGATGGCCGAGGCGAGTGAACGGTTAACCTCGACAAATGATGCCTTAAGAGGATAGCTGGATTTAAGATTATGGTTGATTGCAAGAAGTAGTGCTTTTATATGTACTACAAGTCGTTCATACCAAGTATATAAAGGAAATACAAATGTCACGCTTCAAACATGGGATAATGTTAATGCTTCATTAAACTGTCATATTGCTTATTATCATTATTATTATTAAGTAATCGCATTCTTATAAATGTTTTGTACTGCAGCAAGGACGTCACACCAAAGAGGTGCCTAGAAAACCCAATACACGGGAACCTACTTTTGCAAGAAATCATATAGTTGCATTCTAAATCACGATGTATTTTGTATGAATCAATGTACTGAATGTATAACAATTATTAGATCCTTTTTGTTTAAATTCGTGATGACTATTAGTAGGATAGGAATGCAAACCCATGTCTATGTATGTATATTTTTAATCTAAACTTCTAATCATACAAACATAGTAATATGTGTTTATGTAAGATTCACTTTTAAATGAAATGTTTATTGTTGTTGGTGTATGGATTGTATCTTGATGATGTAAAGGAACAAGTTCGCTGATTACCGACAGGATGTGTGTCAAGTACATATATAAAAAATATTTATCGTTGTTTTGGGCTTAAAAAGCCGGGTTGTTATATGAATTGGGAGAAATGTATTAATTGTTAGAATTGAGTTAATTCATGTGTTATATTTGATTGGGGGCATGAAATTATGAAAATTTATGAAAACAAATGTATGGGTAACTAAGTAAGGGGTAGTTGGCCATATAGAGAGCAAAGAGGGAAAAAGGGGGAAATTGTAGTTCTTTTTATTAGATTTTTATAATAGGTTGTTTTTTATGTGGATGTGGTGTGTGAATGGAAACGTTGACGAATCTGGACAGATTCATCTCCAGACTCCCGGAGAGAATTCAAGTAGGAGGATGAGGGAATTAGGATTTAATTCCTTCATAAAAATTATAGTTTTGGATGTTGAATAATTAAAGAAATTGGTCTTGTGTGATTTAAAGCTATAGAACTCTAAGTTATGGGTCACCAACCGAGACCAGGTTATGACATACCCTGTAGGATAGCAGGTTTGGTTTGTTGATAAGTAATTTTGAGTGTCTTGGGGATAGAATTAGGTTCTCCTCCCTTTAGATGACTTGTAGCTCTAAGTCTTATCTTTTTAACGGGACCAATCTCGCTTGAAACGGAGTCCTAGAACTCCAGATATAGTTAAAAATCTTAGTACAGGTCAGAGTGCAACCTCTGCTGGCAGATTCAGAAAAGTTGTTAAAGTGACCATCTAGACGCGTTAAGGGTGGGGATTGAGTCCCTTCCCTTCAGATAACATGTAATATTACATTTTAGTTTCCAAAAAGAAATGATCCATGTAAAAAAATAAAAATTTGTAATGATAATTATGGCCAGACAAAGAATGACGATATTAATGGGTGAAATGACAAAAACATAAGATATAAAGAAAGGAATAATTGAAAGAAAAACCTATATTGACTATTAATATGGTTATTATGAAAATTATGTTGAATGAGGATAATTTATGAGATATGTTTGTGATTACAGGAGGGACTACATGCGTGGTGCAGCAGCAGCAGCAGCGGAGCACGAGTAAAGTTTCTACTGCAGGTAGGTGATCAACACCTAAACCTCCTAGTTAAATTTAATGATTTAATATTTTATTAATATGAGATGTGAATTAACGAATGTTGGATATTATGTGAAAAGATGAAAGTTTGTGCAATGATGTTGTTAGTTCGGATAGTATCCCGAATCTATGTGTGCTCAAGGTGAATTGCCCTTGTGTGGATCGCCAAGTGATGGAATTATTGCTGACATGGAAAATATGAGAAGTGTGATGCGTGGCATGGACTAGCATACATTTAGTGTATGTTAGGATCTAGCATACATTTAGTGTATTTTAGGATCCTGGGTAAGGGGATCACCATACATCGATGCCTATGGGGCATGGACTAACATACATTTAATGTATGTTAGGATCCCGGGTAAAGGGATCACCATGAATCGATGCCTATGGGGCATGGACTAGCATACATTTAGTGTATGTTAGGATCCCGGGTAAGGGGATCACTATGCATCGACTATCATACATTTAGTGTATGTTAGGGTCCTGGGTAAGGGGATCGTTATGCACTGACGCCTATGGGGTGATGATTATACCGATGAAATCGGTATCGATAATGTGATAGGTGGAAATAGAAGTGGTTGATTTTATGAAATCTTAAATGGAAGTTGGAAATGGAAGACAAAACAGTTTAGTAATTGAATGGGGAAGAGTTCCAATGGAAACAAAAAGGAAGAAGTGAATAGAATAAGAATACATGCCTACCTTTTTAAAATTATTGGATAATTGTGTTACTATGTTTATTGTGGTATTCATGTTTCAATAATATGTATTTTGTTTTCAGGACTATCGCATGCACGACAGAAGTAGATTTTAGTTTTTGTTCACTTTTGTTATATAGACGAGGGAGGTTTACCTTGTATTTTGTAAACATTGAAACATTTGTATAACTTAATTTGTATAATTAATGTTTAAACTTGAATAGATGAACTTAACTCTATAATTCATATAATCATGTTCCATGTATGCGTGTTTATGTCATTTATCCCTCTATAATGATATTTATTGTTCAATGTATGTTATAAATATTGTTGTTGAGATGTTGATGATGTTTGTGGGATTGAGACCCAGGATGATTGGGTTGTGATTGAGTTATGAGATGTGAGATATTAGAAGTGTAAATAGGTTATATGTCGATAACTTGGGACCTCCCGGTATAGGGGAGACTCTGCCAAAATTTTGGTAGATTTTCATATGAATACCTTACATAAGTTCAAGATTTAAACTGTTAAACAATAACAATTCAATTTCGGTAGACTTTTATATGAATACCATGTGTATAAAAAAATTGTCCTATTTGCTTATATGATTGGAGGTGATTTGTTCTGAAAAAATTGGGATTGTTATAATTTGGTATTGGAGCTCAAGTTGCTAGTTCGGGGACTGAAATATTGATATGGTTTTGAAATGTATTAAAGGATGGCTAGAACAAGACAAGGAGCCAGGACTGATCCATCCCCAGTTCTGGGAAATGATTAGAGTTCTCATTATAAGAGTGAATCAGATTGGGATCCCTTGGCAGACACTTCCTATCATGTACCTGCAACATCAGTGCACTCCAAGAGGGGTGGGTTAATAGGACTTCGAGATGATACGGGGTCTTGTCAAGCAGAAGTATCATTGCCCGAGGCATCAGATAGACAGGGGGAGATAATGTACCCCCACCAGTGGCGTTGGCCGCTGCATCAAACCCATTTTCAGATCTTGCTTTTATGGATCATATAGTGAGAGCAAGGATGGTAGTGGGAGCCTCCAGTACAGCTCTTAGACTAAGGGGAGTAGTCACCATAGTACAGTGGGTGAAGGGTATGCGAGAGATGGGTTGTGTGACTTATTCTGGGGAGGAGAATAAAGGTTGATGGGCACTAGCTGAGGAAGGTGGAGAGAGTTATAGATCAGATGCAGGTGCTAGAGGAGTTTCGGGTGGATTGTGTGACTCAACTATTGACTGAGAGTGCCCACTCTTGGTGGGAGACCATTAGAGAGAGGAGATCGGGGGAGGTATTGAGATGGAGGGGTTTTCGTGAGGAGTTTAAGGAAATGTACTATTCTTGGGAGCATAGGAGGGAGAAGGAACAAAAGTTTTTGGATTTTATTTAAGGAGATTTGACAGTTCTGGAGTATAAGAGGAGATTTCAGGACTTAGCAGCTTTTGCCTCCACTTATCTTCCTACGGAGCGCCATAGGGTGGAAAGGTTCCATGATGGACTGAGGCAGGAGCTGAGGATGATATTGATAGCCATGTAGTTCCAGTCTGTTCGGGATTTGGTATGGGCTGCTCAGGGTATGGAGGGGTGATGAGGGATGCCCTGAAGCCAGTGGTTGAGCAGAGTCAGGCGACTGGAGCTAAGAGGAGAGATTTTGGATTTTCGACTGGGAGACCTCCTCTTCCAAAGAAAGAGAAGAATGGACAGTCATCGGGACAGTTCCAAAGGAGAGGTAGGAGTTACACCCTAGGGGGTAGCTCAGGAGGATCTAGACAGGTTGGTAGAGGAGGATCCTGGGGAGGACAAGTTAGACAGGGAGCCACATCTGCTAGAGGGTCTACAGAGCAAAAGGGACCCGTGTATCCATTTTGTCAGCGGTGTGAGCAGAGACACCCTGGAGATTGCTTCGCGATCCCGGAGAGGTGTTATATTTGTAGAGGAGAAGAGCATCGATGGAGAGAGTGCCCACATGTAGGCAGAGGCTGTTATCATTGTGGGGACATGAGTCATAGGAGGAAGGATTATCCCCGTAGGGCTACCAAGGGAGCCTAGGGCCAGAGGACTGATGTTCAGAGCCAGCAGCAATCAGTTACAGTCAATCGTCCTGCTAGACTCACCCAGTCAAGGACGAGTGCTACCCGGGGCAGGCTCAGATTTCAGAAGAGACCACAAGCGTGGTGCAGCAGCGGAGGTGATTTGCCATGTTTGCTTATGTGAATTGCCCTGTATGCTTATGTGATTGGAGGTGATTTGTTCCGGAAAAATTAGGATTGTTACATAAATCGTATCAATTATTCTTCTAAACCCTTGAGACCTTTTTTTTCAATATATTTATTTTATATTTTCCACCTTTATTTATTTATCGGTCTTATTATCGTTTTCACAGTAACATTACCAATTTTTTACTGGTGCTTACACCATCGCTTTTTATTTTTATACTATCCTTTCTTATATTTTATTCCTTATTACATTACTAATTACCTGGAATTATTTGCTCATTTTTATTATTCTTTTATTCATCAAAACCAGTTACCGATTTCATTAACATATGAATTTTGAACCCAAAATTCATAAATTCTCTTTTCGGTTTTACCAATATCTCTAAATTTTTTCATGAAGGTGATCCCCTCCATTACCCATCTCATATTTTATTATTTTTGTTATTTAATCATTTCTTTTATTTCCATTTCCATCACTCATCATAACCTTACTACCTTTGGTCCTACTTTTTATGGGGGGTTTATATATATGATCATCTATTATCAGGAGACTTTAATTTTTTTCCACTTAATTATATTGCACTATTTTTTTAATAAGAAGAATAATAATTTAAATTCTATTGAAACAAAGTAATTTTCTAGTAAAAGTCTTTCTTTTCTTATTAATATCTTTGATTTTAACAAAAAAACAAATCTAACATTTTGTTTCTTGTCATTTATTTAATAAAAATCAAGCATTACGAAGATATACAAAAAAAAAAAAACTATGCATTTTAAAATAAGGATAAAATCAATATCGTTATAACTAAAACTGTCTCA
>Ga0307517_10003992_pt1 | contig 22838 bp, 23 predicted proteins | sample 23_EM_MG_FD_194515 | JGI IMG/M metagenome (GOLD analysis project Ga0307517, IMG submission 194515) | Populus trichocarpa ectomycorrhiza microbial communities from riparian zone in the Pacific Northwest, United States - 23_EM | ecosystem: Host-associated > Plants > Roots > Unclassified | place...
GTATACGGTGTTATAAGATGTGTTCCATTGATAGTGGTCTTTGGTGTTGGGACGCAACTACCCAGGCGGCCAGTGATGACGCGCCGTCCCAACGCCGGGGCTGGAGGGGGGTGTTATCTTTTTCCTTTGAAGTTCGTATGCGCCAAGGTAGGGTAACCTTGCCCTGTAAATCCTTACGGGGAGTCCATGTGCCGAACACCACTGCTCCGGTCGCCAACCTCAATTTCTCGACTCCTGTGAGAACGATTCGTGATCCCTCTCCCTCTCAACTGCCGTCATTCACCACCTATGTGGCCACGACTCTGCCACCAGCATCCGTGACTCCCCCGGCCCGCGGATCTTCCACTCTGAGTCCTGAGCACGCCCAAGAAAACCCCCTATCCGCCCCCGAAAGATGACGTGCTAGAAGACGTCGCCGAGGTGGAAAATAATTTGAGATTACCTAGATTTGAGTTTAATTCGTTTTTCATTTTTATCCCAAATATGGAAAACCTTTCTGTGTACTAGATCTAGTTTGCTTTTTGGTATCCTGCATTTTCTGATTGGGAATCATAGCTAGTATATGTTAGGCCTCGAGTAATGATACCATTGCGTGCCCTTGCATCAGCTTCTCTCATCCTTACATCCCCTTATGCTAACGTCTAATAGCTTTTTCCAGATTGGGCATTCCTCGCATTCTCTGTCCATAACTGGGCTGGCCTTCGCCATCCGAACTAGGGGATGCCTGACGTGAAAACTGAGATTGTGTTCATTCACCGGATGATTCGACGTGTGGAGATGAGGTTCGATATATCTAATCCGCTTAGAGCCTGGTGGGTGTCTTGCCAGAATTAGTTTAGCTAATCGATACTCCTTGTGGCTGGTTTTGGCTTAGGCTCCAGTGACATTAGCGACTCCTCGTACATTCTTGACACCTTGTATTCAGTAGAACCTTTTCATACCAGAGTCCAGACGAACATCATACCTGAGCTTGTCCAGAGTTGGAACATAATGTTGAACAAGTACAAAACCCCTTTTTGCAGTTGAATAGATTCTTCCATTACCGAGTGATAGGAGGTGATCCCCCCCCCACACGATATAGCGTATAAGACCTGACACATTCTATTGAACAACAATAAACTCCGAGTTTTCACAACACGGGGGATACATTACAATTTTCTACATCCTAATACCAATCCTCTCTGAACAAACCTTCGTCAATCGTCCAGTAGTACACCATGTCTAGACAACCTCAAGGCAATTCACTCAGCCAGCCGGCTCCACGAGTAGGCCATATGTATGGGCATAGACGCCACGCCATACCCATCGACAGGGGATCCAGATCAGGAACGTGGCGGACCGAATTGCGCAGCTCAGAGAGTACACGAACACTGGTGGCCGAAGCAGGCAGCACACACCCCCGTACACAGTCGTCGGTCAGAGTTCTTCCCCACGACGAATCACAAGACATCTTCCATCACGACCTACGAGGTACCCTAAAAGGAGCACATTACAGACAACCGCGTATACTGAACATTTGGGTGAGACAGAGGCACCACCACAAATTGAGACAGTTCATCTTAGCGATGATAGCAGCGATGAGTACCAGAACTCGAGCAGATCTGATCAAACCGAATCAGACACAGAACCAGACGCAGAAGTCAATGATAGTCCAGATGACGACACTGCACCAGGGACTCGTCGGCGCTCATGAAGTGAGGAAAGAAGACAAGGAAAGAACCGTGTTTCGACTGTGCGAGTTTCCACCACCTCCGGATCGCAGGGGGCCGTGCCAGTCAGGCGCACCCCAGCAGCTCCACGATGTAGAATCCAAGGAGTGCTCACACTCCACGGACGTTCACATCATTTAGTGTCCAACCATATTCATCGCCGCTGGCCACCAACAGTGCCACTAGGTCGGCAGTCAGAAGCACAAATCCTCCTGGCGATCCATGTACGCCACGACATGAGCACATCTTGCCGGGTACTAAATCACGGCGAAATGTAGCCCTTGGAACCCAGGCAGACGTAATAACCCAGGCCAAGACTCTCATTCTCCGGTACACCCTGTTTGTTAATCCTATTCCAGCACCTGCTACTTTGATGTCTGAGGTGCACCAATGCGGGCTGAAGGCTCTCAATGACTTATCTGACGCAGGAAATATTAAGGCATCGTATGCAAGCTTAAAATTAGTAAGTGGACGCTGATACTTAAAGATTACGCATACCGCCGGGGGTGTTTACTAAATGTGACAGATACGCGCGAGACACTCTGCAGTAAGATCGCTGTTTGTTTTGCACGTAAAAGAGCGAATTAGAAACCCCTATGATCTCTCACAAGAGCAGACGGCGATTGCGCGTAGAGTTGACTACCTCCGTGAGAGGGATAGATTTATGTGCTCCCCGAGGGGGTATGAGGTAAGTGTGCACTAGGTAGTAAGCCTGGCCACAACTAATGCGTATGAACATGACCCGGCACAAAACGAATGGATTCCTCACGCCCCAGATCCCCGACACAGTATGGGGACAGTACTTCAATGGCAGAAAATGGTTGGGAGTTCTGAACCTGATTGTCTTGGTTGCATCAATGGCATCATAGTTTGCTTAACCTGTGCCATAATGTCCCATACTCTCGGAGCATGGAAAATCGGGGTGCATCTTGAAACATGCGACTTCAAGCTGGAGGCCGTAGCAGGTGAGCCTGACCCATAATCTGGTGTTTTCTCGTTCCGGCTAAGATGCTAACATGACGGTGAGCTCCGAAGAGCTTTTGGGCTGCCAGCGCCAGACGTGGGCCTCTTGCCCAGACTGGGTACAGACCATGATTCTCAAGAGCTTTCCTGAGACCATGCAAGCCAAGATGTAGCAGGAGCATAAGGTCCAGGAAGATCACCGTGAAGGGTTTACTGATGATTGGGCTGCAGTCGCTGCAGAGGTACCGAGTCAGATTTCGAGTCGGGCCCCCACAAGCGCGACTCTCACCGTCCCCTGGTGAGATATGTGCTGGAACAACTTTGGTGTTCTTTCTTTTGTTACTGGTTGTTATGAGGGATTTCCTTTCTAAGGTTTATGACAAATTGTATTATTTGCCTAGGTTACGCGTACAGGTGACTCATACTGGGGTATGAGTTGGGCGGCAAAGGCTGTGTTAGGATTTGTTTCAATATAAAGGGCTTCGCCCCCTATTTCCTTTCATCTTTCTCGTGCGCTCCATCTCCAGCGATTGGAATCTCAACACTATGAGAAGTTATCGTGAGAGTGTCCTCCGCCTTTGATCTCCCTGGATGGCTTCTGCCTAGGAGTATCAGGCACCCGTTTTTTCCCTTCCTCTCTCTGAGGTCTTTGGCCTCCCCTCCCATGGGGTTATGGCTTCCTCCCTGGACGCTGTTCTGTCGTCGTTTAAGCACGCTTACGTTGACGTTCCTACCCACTTACCCCGCACTTCGCGACTAGCATCACTTAGCAATTTGCACCGTCTGCAACCCCATTTTCCTCGTCATCCCGCCGTGGCCAGTTTCGGGCTATCCGTGAAGTTGTTGCCCTTGTGGCTCTGCTCTGTGGTATTCCACTCTTGCCTGAGTTGCTCAGTCGGTACGGCGGGCATTCGAAAAATCATGACCCTGTCTCCCTCCTCTGCATGTCTACTTCTTGGTCCTCAGCGAGCCTTCCTCATCCCGCTTCCCACGGGTCAGATCTGCCTGCACTGTACTGCTGCACCCTCCTTGCTGGCATCTTACTCCCTTCAGCTAGCACCTTATCTGCCTCGTCCCCTTTGCTGGCACCATTATTGCTGAGTGGCTCTCCCCGCGGGGTGGCTCCCCTTGCCTTCTTCACCCGCTACGCGATTTATTCTAGGGTTGCAACTCGCTTCGGTTACCCCGGGCCATGGTATAGCATTGCCTTCTTGCCTTGGACTACATTCTGCGGTGCTCGGATACAACGCGCACTGCACCCCTGGCCCACCTTGCCCCTAAGCCCTTAGGTTTGGGGAATTCCCGTAGGTACTCCGGCAATAGTAGTTTTATCCCTCCACTCTTTCCGCCTTGGGCTGTAAGATTCTGTGGTTTTGTTTGGTGGAGCCTGGTGAAGGGTTTCCTTGCTTCTGTACATTCTTGCGTTGGTTGTCTTGGTGGTTATATCTTTCCTATGCTTTCGTGCTCATTAGTTTAGGCTGGTGGCTGGTGTGCGGTTGGGCCCATACCATAGGGTCTTGAGAGTATGGCGAGTTGGTCACGTTTAAGTGCCTTCATTAGGGTGGGGGGTTTTGGTTTGTCCCCTGACGAGGTGAAGGGGGCAGTTGGATTGTTTTATGGTTTTGTTTTTACCATGGCTAGCGCTCCCTGTGATTTCTTCAAGCTTAACAATGAATATATGATCATAAAGAAAAGAAAAGAAAAATAATAAAAAAAGCCGCCTATTTCCAGGGTTCTTTACGCTACCTGGTATTTCTTTCAGGACTCTAATACTTTAGAATATAACGTCTTTAATTCTAATATCCAAGATCTACGCTAAGAACACACGAAGCTAGACCCTGATCTGGCATTACGCTATCAGCCTTGACCTGAGAGTGTGATCTCCGTACCCTCACGCTAAACGAGTGTCATCGTTTAGGACGTTCCTGTCGGTGTGTGCCTTGGACTAACGTCTAGTGCCAAGACCTCATTACAGCGACTCCACGAATTCAGAGTCAAACTCACGGTGGGAGCCGCACGGACACCCCGTAAGGATTTACAGGGCAGAGTTACCCTACCTTGACACCCATGAACTTTGAAGGAAAAAGATAACACCCCCAGCCAGCCCCGGGGTTGGGACGGCGTCTCATCACAGGCCTCCTGGGTAGTTGCGTCCCAACACCCCAGTCCACTATCAGTGGACCACATCTTATAACACCGTATATGTCGCGGCCGTCCGTCCAACCAGATCCTGTTCGGTTGATATATGAGGGGAGACATTCTGGCACCATATGCAAGTGGGAGTAGGTGAATCGGGCGACGGCGTACCAGGTTACAGACACTTGGAGAGAGGGGGTCGGAACAGTGGGTCGAAGCGAAGGTAATGGGATGGTTTGCACGAAGGTTAGTCCTCTCGTAGCTACAAAGACGTGTAGTGTGTGAAGGAGGTAACTATGTACAGTAAGTGGATTGGGTGTATCCACAAAGGACAGGTTGGTACAAGATGGAGTCTGAGGGAAAATGCCCATAGGTACGATCCTGAGGACAAGTTGTGTAATGCCAGAAGATCAGAATACGACATGCGGTTCCATGCCAAATTATTGATGGAACCAAGCCAAGAAGATTGGCCATCTTCGGTCCAGCGAGTTAGACTACCCTGGGTGAGCACGGGGGCAAGATAATTTGTAACCATCGTTGTCAATGGATAACAATAACCGAATGAGCTGACACCTGACGTGGTCTCCCACCATTAGGAATAACAGAAGCGCAGACCCATAAGTTGGCCATGGGAGCAAAAGGTGTGGTAGAGAGTTTTCAGGGTATAAGAGTGTTCACACTCAGGTGAGGTTCGCAGAAATGTGAACCAGGTACTTTGTTAGTATAGAGTTAGCATGTATACCGCGATTGCCCAGATGCGGAATGTAAATATCCGAGCATCTTCCCTGCTATTAGACACAACTAGCACGGAGAAGAGATCTTATCAATATAATAAGTTTTCTATCGTATAGTTACCAATACTTTGCCAATCTATACCAAAGTAACTCTTATATCTAGCCTACCTTACTCCTGTCTTCTTAACGAGTTCTCCGATATAATAATAAGTCAGGTCCTAGCTGTCAGAATACCTCACGCCGAAGCTACGACCTAAGACCCGTCAACCTTGGAATCGGGGCCCTGGGGGCCCCCCTGGTAACCCATTTGATTCACAAGAATCTGTCACATTATTCGATTTCAGCCAGATGGCCCGACTTGCCCCCACACGCTCGCCTCTATAGATTCAGAGTCAAACCCCCAGCCACCTACGAATGGCGGCCCTGGCGGCCCCCCCGGGTAACAAATTCGTTTCACAAGAAATGGTGTCGTCTTTCGATTTGAGCCAGGCGGCAACCCGACCCCTGAGCTTTCCTGATTCCAATCAACAGACCCCGCTCGGCTCACATGAGCTGGCCGTGGGGCTAACCTTGGAGACTACCCTGACTCCTACTACTTTGCGACAACTGCCTCGCAGCATTGCAAATCTAGAGTCGCAGGAGGAGGCTGCTGTCCTTTGCGAGCTGTTGGATATAGACTAGCGGCAATGTGTGGCTAATAATGGGTGCCGTTAGGACATTGAGAAAGTGTAGCATAGCTGTAATAAATATTGGGATGTGGTCGTCCCTCTCACATGTGGGAAGAGTACGCGGCAGAGCTTAGTATTAATATGAGCACCTCAAGCAAAATCAAGGATTGAGAGTAGAATTAGTGACACGCGATCAGGATCTGGTAAAACTCATGGTGACAGGGTTAGGAAGGGTTTCTAGGTGTAGGACTCAGATAGCATTAGACTTAGTTCACGATGCATCGGAGATCCCAAGGCGATCTTTGATACAGCGAAGATTGGATCCGAACCCGGGATGTATACGGGGTATAATCAGGAAGAACAGATCAGACGTCAAGAAGTGAGTTTTAGGCGCACGGACTCCCCGTACGGATTTACATGGCAAAGTTACCCTACCGTGACGCACACGAACTTCGAAGAAAAAAGATAACACGCCCCTCCAGCCCAGGCGTTGGGACGGCAGGTCATCACGGGCCGCCTGGGTAGTTGCGTCCCAACACCAAAGACCACAATCAATGGAACCCATCTTATAACACCGTATACGTTGCGGCCGTCCGTCCGACCGTATCCTGTTCGCAGAGTATATGTGGGGGGACCTTCGGGCACCTTATGCAGGTGGAGGCAGGAGATTCAGAGGACAGCGCATAAGGTTACAGACGCTTGAAGAGAGACAGTCGAACGGGGGGGTCGAAGGTAACGGGACGCTTTGCACGCAAGTTAGTCCCCTCGTACCCACAAAGTCGTGTGGGGTATGAAGGAGGTAACTATGCCCAGTAAGTGGATCGGGTGTATCCACAGGGGACAAGTTGGTAAAAGATTGAGTCCGAGGGAAAAAGCCTATAGGTACGATCCCAAGGACAAGTCGTATAATGCTGGAAGACAAGAATACAACATGCAGTTGCAGGTTGAATTCTCGACGGAACCAATCAAAGGAGATTGGCCATCTTCTATCCAGCGTGTTAAACTACCTTCGGTGAACACGAGGGTAAGATAATTCGTAACCATCGTTGTCAACGGATAAACGGATGAGCTGACACCTGACGTGGTTTCCACCCCCTCAGGAATAACAGTAGCGCAGACCGATAAGTTGGCCATGGGAGCAAAAGGTGTGGTAGAGAGTTTTCAGGATCTACGAGTGTTCGCACTCAGGTGAAGTTCGCAGAGTTGCGGGCAAGGTACTTAGGTAGTATAGAGTTAGCATGTATACCGCGATTGTTCAGACGCGAAATATAAATATCGAAGCATCTTCGCTGCTATTAAGCACAACACCCACAGAGAAGAGATCTTATCAATATGATAAGTTATCTACACTTTTATATCGTTACCAATACCTCGACTATCTATACCGAAGCGAGCCATTATATCTAGCCTAGATTACTCGTGTCTTCTTAACGAGTTCTCCGATATAATTACGAATAAGGTTCTAGCTGTCGGCATACCTCACGCCGAGGCTACCTTCAAACTGTATATTGATTCTTCTTATTGTTACCGAGACGCATGTTTGGCAGAGACACTCAGACTCCCAAACCCAACAAACCTTTCGAACCAAGAGCCACGAGGACTATCTCAACAGAAGAAGTCCTCACCCTGATACCCGAATTACGGACTCAAGAGCCCTACAACGAATCTTATTTCTGGTGGATAAACCCTGAAAACACCATTACGCTTGAAGACATAGCCGCACTATACCGATACAAGTACGGCAAAGATTTCATCTATCACACCCCCTCAGAGAAATCGAACTCCGTTTGGTACACCCAGTACCCACCCAGTAATAAACACTCAAATCAGTGTTTCGAGATACTGGTAGTTTGGGGAAGAAACAAAAGATAAGTTTCCATTGACGAAGGCAAAAGAATGTCATCTGACCCCAAAGCTCCGGAAGCTATGGAATGGCAAGGAGGAGAAGGAGCCAGAGGAGATGAAGGGGATGAGGGAGGTCATGAACTGTCCCGAACCTCAGCCCCTAGTGTGGAGACAACCGTCACACACCTAGCCCGAACACATTCGGCCGACGGAACACCCCGCTCCCCTATCGGATTAGGCTTTCTAGAAAAATACGGAAAGGGTCGACGGCCAGGAGGTCACCGAACGCGTGAACCTACGGGCGAATCATGCATTGCGGTTCGGATCCGAAGAGTAGATCAGATCCTTGGCCGATTTGACCCAAAGCTGACTGTCAGTCAGGATACGCACCATCTTGGATTAAGTTCCCTCCCGACCAATATCTTCTTAATGGCCCAAGAACTGGTAACCGTCAAAAATTAGTAGAAATCTGGGGTCCAGATAGTCGGTCGAGAACTCAGCTGAATAGACGAGGAAGTGCAGCTTTTGGACGTGGAATCTCAGAAGGTCCAAGAGAGTTTGGCCATCCAAGTCGCAGAACGACTTGGCGCGACAGATGTGCGACAGACCAGACACGAGGCTGTCACCTCTCACCTCCACGAAGCAGTGGAAGGAACTGGCGAACAGTGCATGCATCGGGACGTACTCCTCGAACATGAGATTGTTGGAATAAACGAACAACATAAACGGGAGCTGGAAAATCACGAGATGAGCATTAATCCAGTAAGGGATGAGCTGCAACGACAACAGGAGTCTAGAGAAGCCCAAGATGGTCAGATCGCGGTGCATAAGGCCATGGTGGAACAGTTGCTGGGACAGGTGAAGGGAAAAGGCAAGGTGTCAGATCCGACACCAGAGGGTTCGAGGGCAGGTGGAGGAAGACCCCCACCACCACCATGACAAGGAGCGACAGGAGCTCCAGGCGGCGGAGGGGGCGGAGACCCGGATTATTAGGGAGAAGGATCTGGCAGGAAACGAGATGAGAGTAGGAAAGGAAGACGCGACGGGAGACACGCACCCCACCCAGAAGAAGACGACTACGACGTGGTGAATGATGAACAGTTTAACCTGTTCTCTCGAGTCATGGCCAACGCCTTGGGACAACGAACAAGAGTCCCAGCGGAACCCCCTGCCATGTTTAGAAACGAGAAACACCAAGGTATCGCAGGTGGCTAATGACATGCCCAGATTATTTTGGTCGAAAGAGTTGGCAGTGGGCGGACGAGGCACAAGGAATCCGATACGCAATAAACGGAATGGACAGGAAAGAAGTCGCACCGTTTGCGTTAACCTACCGACGACAAATGATCGGAGAAATAGGTTACACGAGACAAGAAGGATAACTGTTCAGGCATGTCTTTGCCGAACAAGCCTTGCGACGCTTCGGACCCACCCATGAAGCGGAAAAATCCCCAAGAGTAATGGGATCGGTCAAATATCGTGACGATGTCGCCAAATTCTTGATGGAAATGGAAAATCTCAACATCCATGCAAGAGTCACGGGGATAGCCTGGAGAAAAATGATTGAAGACGAAGTTCCCGTACAAGCATTGCGACGGCTCTCGCATAGAGAATATGTCGACGATGCGTAATTGTTGGAGGCACTCACGACCGTAACCCGAGCGGAAGAAGATTTCAAGGAAAGAAAAGAGCTGCCGGGAGGCGGACCCTCCGGCGCGACACGACGTGAAAAAAGAAAGTTTGAGGATTCGAAGCCAACCGTCACCGCAAAGCGTGTAAAAAGGCAGGACACGGCTAAAGAAAAGGCGGACTACCAGAAGAAGAAGGCTGGGGAGAGAAAGGTGAAGCAAGAAGGGTCGGTCGCACCGGCTGGGGAGCTTAGACACAAGGTGTGGGCAGAAGCCCACCAGGGCGTCAATCAAAAAGTTGTCGATAAACGGATATCTGACAACGAATGCACGCGATGTGGAATGAAAAACCACACTTGGAAATACTGTCGACAACTGATACAAGTATCGGCTATATATTGAGGGCAATCAAAGCCCAAACGACAGTCCGCATTCGCGCCAAAACGATACCCCTAGGTAGCCACTGTGGCCCTTGATGGCCAGGGAGAAGGCTCACGACGAGCGGTTCAAAGGCCCCCAGCTTGGGCTTTTGCAGATGACGAAATTGTATGAAAAGTCATCAAGGTAATGACAACCACGGTGATCGGGTAGTGAGGTTGCCGCCTCGAATTGAGAGACCTGCGGCGTAGTCGGTGACGATATCCCACCGGAAGGCTAAACGACCAAAGGATAGCGGTTGCCATTTTAGGTCAAAAAATTGGTAGTCCGTGCTCACCACGGGAGTCATAACAAATTAGAAGTGAAGAAAGCGGTCGACGAGACTAAAAGGGAAAGAGAAAACTACCATTCGTAGGAACGGAACTTGAGTTGCACGACACGCGAAGGAGGGTCGAAATCCAGGGCAACCTGACTTTCTCTCGGGGTAAAACAGCCGGGCAATTAGAAGCTGGGGGAGCCTCTATTGGGCAGATGGATTATGCCCGACGAATGGTGTCCGAGGGGGTCTCAGGAGTGAGACCAAACTCTAAGGCGGAGGTACGGTGGATTCGTCACAGGGGACAGCCTCAGATGAGGGCTAAGTCGACGATAAAGGGCCGCGCACCGTAGTCGCGAACTCAAGGGGTACTCTAGTGAACCACCACGCCTGTAATATGGGAACTCCTCGGCAGGAGGTAAAGACCGCTAGTAGTGGGCTGCCCCATATCAAAATAGTAGACACTTATTGTAAAAGTTTGTCTGAGGAGGCTTTAACAGCCGAAACTGCGCGGGCACGGTAACAAACCCCCACTCTACTTGTAACCGCGACGATGAAAAGATTTCATCAAGGACCGAGCGAAAGCTCTAGACCCATTAAAAAGCCCAAGCATTACGCCTGCCCTGTGGGGAGGGGATTTATTGAAGTAAACGGGCGGAAACATGCGATAAACGTACTCTTAGATTCCGGTTCAAATATCTTGCTCATGAACCAAGACACCGCACGAAGGCTCGAAATCCCGACGGAAGCTTGGGATTCAGCGTTAAAAATCACAACCTTCGATGGCGAAACCGCTCCTACTGGAGGAACACTCTATACCCATCATATTCTCCGGGAAATCGGTGTTAACGGCCACCGAAGCATGATATTCTGCGAAATTGCGAACGCAGGAAGATATGATTTAATCATACCCTTTGGGTGGTGGCACAATGAACACCCCCTTAAAAACATCTCAGACCCAATGAAATCGGTATTCGAGAAAACAAAGTGCCATGCTCATAGAGAAGATGAGGCAGTGGCGGATATGTTCGAGTGGGATGAAACTCTGGCTTACGACGAAGAAGCACAGTATGTCGGAAGGATTGAACAAGAAGAGGAAGGGGGAGTACAGTTGGAGACTCTACCAAAACCATATTCGGAGTATAAGGAGCTTTTTGGAGAGAAAAAAGCTAAGATGTTGGCGCCTCGAAGAACTTTCAATCACGCCATCAACCTTAAGGAAGGGGCAGAATCTCCGTGGGGTCCAATTTACCCTATGTCGGCCCACCAGTTGAACCAACTGGATAAATACCTCAAGAAGATGATGGCTGAGGGTAAAATCGCGGATACCGAATCCCCTTATGGTGCCCCAATCCATATCGTTCCAAAACCAGATGGAAGTCTACGATTGTGCGTAGATTATCGGAACCTCAAGAAATTGACGATCCTGAATAAATACCCTCGACCGCTCATGAATGAACTACGAGACTGCGTTGCAGGAGCAAAAGTATTTACGAAGCTCGACCAAAAAGATGGATACCATCTTATTCGGATGAGAAACGGCGATGAACACAAGTCTGCCTTTCGTACACGATACGGACATTACAAATACAAGGCCATGCCTTTCGGGATCGTTAACGCTCCCGCAACTTTCCAAACGATGATGAACAAAATCCTGAGGGAATTCTTGGACCACGGAGTAGTCGTTTAACTGGACGATATCGTAATATACTCTTCGCATATGGAAGACAATATCAGATTAGTCCAAAAAGTCCTTGACGGGCTCGAACAACACGACTTAGCAGTTTCTTGAAAAAGTCGGTGTTCCACCAATAGGACGTCGAATTCCAAGGATCTATTGTTAAAACAAGCGGAGTCACCAGGAGTGATAGAAAAGTGAAAAGCGTTCAGAATTGGGGACACCCGAGATCGGTTAAAGATGTCCAGATTGTCATCGGATTCGCAAACTTAGATGGACTGTTCATCAAAGATTTCTCGAAAGTTTGCAAGCCAATAACCGAGACATTGAATGGAAACCCGAGGGATTTTCATTGGAGAAGAGAGCAGGAGGAGGCGTTTGAGGAGGTAAAAAAGAGGTTTACCACGGCACCAATTTTATCGCATTATTACCCAAGCAGAAAAACGGTAGTGGAGAAAGACGCTAGCGACTTCGCGCTCGGATGCGTACTATCTCAATCCCAAGGGAGACGTCTTCATCCAGTGGCTTTCCATTCTCGAAAATTGAACAGCGCTAAGAGAAATTACGAGATACATGACAAGGAACTTCTCGCAATAATGGAAGCGTTCACAGAATGGAAAAGATACCTCTGGGGGGAAGAAGAACCCGTGACGGTATACACGGACCACCAAAACCTACAGTCCTTTTTGACCAAGAAAGTCTGGAACCAACCACAGATTCGATGGGCACAGGAGTTGACAAACTACAACTTGAATATAGTCTATCGACCGGGAAATAGGGGCGGGAAACCCAACGCCTCAAATAGAAGGCCGGAGTACTGTCCTGAGGAGGGAGCTCGTTACAGTGAACTGTCAATTTTGAAAGCGGAACATTTTCAAATTTCCGTGATTCATCAGAGGCGAAGGGCAGAGACAGCACGGGTTCCAGAAAAACGCGAACACACAAGGCTCAGAATAATGAAACTTTCGGATAAGGCTATAATCGCGACGAAAGGATCACGATTCGCAGCCTGTCATGACATCTACACCCTAACAGACCGGATGGTACCCGCAAAAGGACTGACAATTGTGGAAACGGGTATTGCGATAGGATTGACGGAAGGAACCTACGGAAGGCTAGCCGCAAGAACTGGTATGGCTAGCAAGATGGGAATAGCAGTGGGGGGTGGTGTAATAGATGCAGATTACACCGGAGAAGTGAAGGTCATACTTCGAAATCATGGCGAAGTGGACTGGGTATTTAAGGCAGGAGATCGAATAGCGCACCTCATAATTGAGAAAGTTGCCAACACTGACGCAATGGAAGTAGACGATCTAGGAATAACCGAGCGAAGAATAACTGAGCGAAGAAAAATGGGTTTTGGGTCAGGCGACCTAAACCCCAAGCGGTTTATCGCGGCTAAGGAAGAAGAGGTCCAAATATGTTTCCTTCATTCGGATACAAGCGAAAAGGAATTCTTCAGCGCAGCGGATATCGGCTATCACCCTCGGTTAAGGCACGAGAGAGAAATGTTGTCAAGCGCCCACGTCAATGCAGCCCTGACACGGACGATGAATGACTCATTCCAAGGGAAGATTAGAGTGGCGGGAAAGGAGGACGAGAGGTGGCCGGACCGAGGCCGGGAACTGGTTATGTTAAGACAAGGCGGGAAAAACATGCCGAACGAATGGAGACAAAAGAACGGGTTACAATAATACAAAAATGGTTTCTACATCCCCGAGAACGAAGCCCTTCAAACCATGATAGCCCAAGGCTGTCACGACTCATTAGTAGCGGGGCATTTCGGACAGGAAAAAACGATTGAGATAGTAACAAGGGATTTCTACTGCAAAGGACTCGCGGAATGGATCAGAGATTATGTACGATCTTGGGACAAATGTCAACACAGTAAATCCCCACGGCATGCTAAGTACGGGCTACTTCCACCTTTAGAGGTACCCTATGCCGCCTGGTCCTCCATATCGACGGACTTTATCACCCAACTACCGGAATCGCAGGGCAAGACCCAGATCATGGTAGTGGTAGACCGGTTCATCAAGATGGCTCATTTTATGGGCCTCCACGAAAATGCGACCACAAAAGAGATTGCGGATACCTTCCTTCGGGAAGTCTGGAAACTCCACGGATTACCGACCGCGATCATATCGGACATGGACGCGAAGTTTTCCGGCGAATTCGCGGAATCATTGTGCAAAATGCTAGGAGTTAAACGACGGATGTCGACTGTGTACCACCCTCAAAATGGCGGACAAACTGAAAGAACCAACGAAGTGCTGGAAGGTTACTTACGGACGTTTGTCAACTACGATCAGAACGATTGGTACCAATTATTGCCGTTAGCAGACCACGCCTATAACAACTCGGCAACCAATGCACACAAGATGACCCCATTCTTTGCCAACTACGGTTTTCACTCACAAACGGAGGGGATGAAAGAGAGCGAAGCTCATAACCCCGGGGCGACAATGTAGGCTCACTGGATGCAGGACATACATCTCCAGGCAAAACAAACCCTAGAAAATACACGGGAATCGATGAAAAAATATTATGACCGCAAAGCAACAGAACAACCCAGCATTGAGGTCGGCGACTTGGTAATGTTGAATGCGAAGAACATACCTACCAAACGACCATCGAAGAAGCTGAGTCCGAAACTGTATGGCCCTTTCCAAGTGTTAGAGAAGAAGGGAATCAGGGCATACAAGTTGGAAATATCGCCATGGTGGAAAATTCATCCTGTGTTTCACGTTTCGCTGTTAGAACCCTATCGAGCGTCGAGCCGACCGAACCGCGAACAACTCCCACGGGATCCCAAAGACATCGAGCGAGATTTAGAATGGGAGGTAGAAAGGATCGTCAACAGTGAGATCATTTCCTACACGCGAAAGGTTCGAGGAAGGAATAAACAGATAAAAGAGGTTCGGTACTTTGTAAAATGGAGAGGCTGCGCGGAGGACGAGAATACTTGGGAACCACCCGAAGGTATGAAGAAGGCGCAGGAAGTGGTGGAAAGGTTTCATAGAGAAAACCAGGAGATGCCCGGCCCAAGAGAGGTCGAGTAACACAAGAAAGGTTTTCCATCGGTGGACAAGTAAACGCCGGTGGTTTGTACCCCTACTATGTGGAGCTCGAGATGGAAGATAGATTGTATAATAGATATAGAGTATTCGGGACGAACACTTGGAAGAGGGGAGCTCGTGTTAGGCGCACGGACTCCCCGTAAGGATTTACATGGCAAAGTTGCCCTACCTTGACGCACACGAACTTCGAAGAAAAAAGATAACACCCCCCTCCAGCCCCGGCGTTGGGACGGCGCGTCATCACTGGCGGCCTGGGTAGTAGCCACCCAACATGAAAGACCACACTCAATGGAACCCATCTTACAACACCGTATACGTAGCGGCCGTCCGTCCGACCGGGTCCTGTTCGCAGGATATAGGAGGGGAGGCCTTCGCGCACCTTATGCAAGTCGAAGCAGGTGAATCGGACGACGGCGCATAAGGTTACAGACGCTTGAAGACAGACAGTCGATAGGATGGGTCGAAGGTAACGGGACCTTTTGCACACAAGCTTGTCCCCTCGTACCCACAAAGTTGTGTGAGGTATGAAGGAGGTATCTATGCCCAGTAAGTGGATCGGGTGTATCCACAGAGGACAAGTTGGTAAAAGATGGAGTCCGAGGGAAAAAGCGTATAGGTACGATCCCGAGAACAAGTCGTATAATGCCGGAAGACAAGAATACAACATGCAGTTTTTGGTTGAATTTTTGACGGAACCAACCCAAGGAGATTGGCGATCTTCTGTCCCGCGAGTTGAACTACCTTCGGTGAACACGAGGGTAAGATCATTCGTAACCATCTTTCTCAACAGATAAACGGATGAGCTGACACCTGACGTGGTCTCCACACCCTCAAGAATAACAGAAGCGCAGACCGATAAGTTGGCCATTGGAGCAAAAGGTGTGGTAGAGAGTTTTCAGCGTCTCCGAGTGTTCGCACTCAGGTGAACTTCCCAGAGTTGCGGGCAAGGTACTTAGTTAGTATAGAGTTAGCATGTATACCGCGATTGCTCAGACACGGAATATAAATATCCAAGCATCTTCGCTGCTATTAGACACAACAAGCACCGAGAAGAGATCTTATCAATATAATAAGTTATCTACACTTTTATATCGTTACCAATACTTTGACTATCTATACTAAAGCGAGCCATTATATCTAGCCTACATTACTCGTGTCTTCTTAACGAGTTCTCCGCTCTAATTACGAATAAGGTGCTAGCTGTCGGAATACCTCAAGCCGAAGCTACCACCTAACAGTGAGAGATCAGGATCGTGGGATCAGGACGAGACAGGCAGGAGCAGAAAGAATCGGGACCCCAGGTGGTAAGATCCACGATGGCCTGACGTTCGGTGAGCAGGAACCGGCATCTGGGCGCGAGAGTCTTAGATCACACGTCTTCAGGGCGGGAGAGTGGTAGATCACGCGAGGTCAAGGCAGTGGAGTTGTACATCAGGTGATGTCTGGATGGGACAGTCCAGGATGAGGCGGTGTCAGGACCGAGTGGCGGAGCACCAGATGCACGAAGCACGCACAGGACATAGGGGTCCCTGTGCAGATGGCGTCAGGACAGAAGGGGCCACGTAAAGCAAAGTCAGGACCTAATGTCACTCCGACGTTGCCACCTGATTCGCCATTTGAGTTCCGGCGTCAGGTGCATCAGACGCACGCAATGCATGGAACGCAACATATTACTTTTCCTGATGTGGTCCTTGATCAGGTGGTTCACTTTGCGGCTGCACCAGATGACTCTGGCTGGTGGCCATCTGAGCTCTGTCCATCATCGCTACCGGTGAACCTGTCATCTGGGGCGTCTGGAGGGGGGCCCCTGTTCTCACGTGGAGCAAACCTGCTCTCACCGGGAGGAGGAGTGCTATCCTCTGTATCATTCCTTCGATGGCAACAAAAGGAGAGATCAAATGATTCCCTTGGCGGATTCAACGAACACCATATCCAGACAAGTCGGCTATTTGTGATTCAGATCATTTCGCCAAGCGGCAGCCGCTCCTCTCGATCGTCCTGCAGCCAATGTACCCCCTGTCTCGTCGCACCAATAACCATACGAAATCCGACTCCCACTGCCATGATTTTCTCTATGCCCTCTATCAGGTTCTGAAAGGTGGGCTCAGCTAGCTGCATCCAGCAAACATGTCCACGAGTTTGCCACTGGATCTTGTCCATCCAGACAGGAAGTGGGCTGTTTTGGCGGACTACAGATGGTTCATCTGTCAAGATACGGACAGACCACGCACCGGTAAGACCTGCAGGAGCTGTAATAGCATATATGGTACATCTTTATTGCCGACGCTTCGGGATAACTTACGATCATTTCTGACGGTGGTGGGGTTGGCAACTGCAACAGTGGCAACAGGTGCTCTCAACCTGTCTCATAAGTTACCCTGATGTTTGTTTGCTATCTCCTTTAGCAACAGGTTGCGGCATTTGGTAAAACGTTCGCCAAGAGGGTTATTAGCCTGCCAGGGTCCCGAGCTCTAGCTAACAGGCCGGTGGGTAAAAGCATGTTCCTAGATGGCCACCCATTGTGCAGCAGTACTTTGCTTCCACCCTGGGATCCTGTCTTGCTCCATCTTACGTTTCATAGGATTTCGCCAGACTTTATACTCCGAACTATAGGTTCATGGATGGGCTAAGCCCCAAATGTGCTTACACCAGGTAATATGGCCGTTGTTTTTAAAGGACGCCAATTTTTCGAAAGCGAGACCACCCATTGAGGCTGCCACTCTAATAGTCATCGGGGTGGGACGTGGTTGATGGATCAGAAAGAGGCAATCTTTTTGTGCTGTTTAAATCGTCCCTCAGCTGAAGGAGGATGGCCGCTATTAGAGGCTGGTACTTTTGTGGATGAAGGATTGTGGAAGATCCGAAAATGGAAACAGAGCTGCCCAGGCGGACGGTAAAGGCAGTTGTGCGGATAGTAATGGCTTTGAAAAGGTTATTGGCTAGGGAAACGCAGATAGGTAATGTGAAATGAGCCGAGGATACACTGGCGATACTGCGGACGAGTGAGAGGTTGTGCTGGGCTTTGTCGGTCATGTTAGGATGGGCTGGCAGATCGAGGATGTGATTGTGATTGGGGAAAGGATAATGGAGAGAAGATGGAAGGAGGGGAAGAGAGAGCTTATATACGCCGCACGAGAACCGTTTTAGTGGGGTTCGCAGGATTGTACCCTGTACATACATGAATATCTTGAAAGGTCACGTGACAAACCCACAATGCTAATAGGTTTCAGATAAGGTTTTAAGCCACAAGGGAGCCGCATGGGAGCCGCGACCAATGAGCCAAGGCTCCCATCCTCTCAACAAAGAACACGTTTCACAAGTTAGACCGTGAATAACGGTTGGCAGCCTGAATGTCTGGACCCATTCGTCATTTGACTAAACAAACTTGAAATTTTCTCAATTTACCTCTTGAAAGAAACCTATCACTCACTTTGAAAGACTGAGTCCGCTGCAGCCGCTCAGCCCATCCGCCAGACTACTTGAAAGAGCAACACCACACATGATGACCTCAAAGACAACAAAGTGCTCTGATTGCAGGCGACGTTATCAACAAGCCGCGGCATACGAAAACACCCTCAGACAATGCATCTTGACATCGGTCTTTCCCTCAGCCGGAGTCCGCACGTGGCTCCCATAGGACCTACTTTTGTTCACGATGTACTTCAAAACCTGACCGACTCAGACTACGAATCTGATTGGAGGCTCAAGATCCCAGATTTCCATACTGCAAGTGGTGAGATAGATGATATGCAGAACGAGTCAGACATGGAAGAAGTTTCCCACCCACCGGTCTGCGTGCGCTCTTCGGGTCAAGAAACCATTCCCGGTGCCGGCAGACCACTAGGCGAAGTTGCTGGCAATACAGAGCTCAACAAGGCCATGACCGATAACCCTTAGAGCCCTTTCTCACCTGAAAACAGCTTTAATTTGGCGAGCTGGTTTGTCCTGAGCACGGTAGCAAAGCTGCGGATCCACACATACTTTGTGGAAGGTTTAGGCGGTACCGACAGTAGATCATTCCGGTCCGCCTAGACCTTGCAACAACACCTCGACATGCTGGACCCATTTCGTGAATACTTGGTGTGGGTGGAGGTCAGTATTGATGATGGTCGACATGCAACAACTTTCGATTATCGAAATATGAGTGACTGTGTGTGCTACCGGATCCGTCAGGTCACATATAGCTCAGATATTGCTTAGAGACCTATTGGAGAATATCATTCATGTCGGGAGCGATTATATTCAGAGATGCATACGGCGGACTGGTGGTGGGATATGCCGGTATGAGATAGGTCCTGTCCAGTCGTTGGTGTGGTGTTCCCAGTGCTAACAGCCCATTCCCTTCCTTGGTAGAACGTTTTGCCTGCCGGGTCCACAGTGTTGCCCATTATCAGATTGTCTGACCAGACCCACCTTACCAATTTCTCTGGAGATAAGAAAGCCTGGCCAGTATACATGCTGATCGGCAATATCCTTTTGAGGACAAGAAGCAGCCCTGCCAAGATGGCAATGGTGCTTCTGGCATTGCTTCCAGTACCGCTAAAGTTCACTGGCGAATCAGCCCTTGCGGACGAATCCCAGCGGCAGACCAACGCGGATTTCCTGCGTGCTGTCTTCGATCTTGTCCTAGCACCATTACATCAGGTTGCCCAAGATGGAACGGAAATGTATTGTGAAGAAGGCAAAACACAGGTTGATTTTTCGATTTTGTCTGCCGGGATCGCGGATCATGCTGAGCACCCAGCCTTGCAACGAATAGGTAGCAAGTCAGACCCAAAGTGTGAGGTTCTGTGTGAGAAGGTCGGTGGGGATCTGCGGCAGATGTATAAGACCTGCGACCACATACTATATAGAGAGAAAGGCCTCAGGCATCAGCCGGCAGAAGCGGCCGGCATTGCAGAATACTTTCCTGGGATGCACGTGAAAATAGAAAAAAATGTATTCACCGGACTCGACCAAGTAAGCCCCACCGACCTACACAAGCCAGTCCTCTTGCACAACATCTACATTGGCTTATCCAAACATATGATGGAATGGGTGGAAGGATTCCTGAAAAAGTATAAACAGTAGCAGGCGTTTGACGATGCTTGGAAAGAAATTCCTCCTTACCCCAGATTGAGCGTACGGAAAAAGCCCTATTGCGAAATCACACAATGGCAAGGAAAGGAGATGTGCAATCTGGGCCGTTGTATGTCAGCCGTATTGGTGGCTGGATTGCGAAATCCGGACGGTTCTCAGTATCCGGATTTCAAGAGCGCTTTGAAGTCTGTTAGCGCGCTGGTGGATTTGACTCTCATGTCTCAATATCGCAGTTTTACACCAGACACACTGCCCTACATGGAAAGCTACCTGCAGACATTCCACCAGACAAAGGTTATTTTTCTTGACTTCTGTACCTCCAAGGCTTCCCGCGCTCAAGCAAATCGCCAGGATCGGAAGCTATGCGAACTAATGGCAGATCAGGGTGCTAAAGCAGTCCACCATAGAACTGTTGCTAATCGCCGTCGGCTGGCTGATCAAGACAGGGTTGAAAGGTCTGCTGGGCAGGCAGATTTGATACGTCGTGAGAACCACCTCAACTTCATCAATATGCACTACCTGATTCACTTGGGCTTCCACGTACGGCGTTTTGGATCCATATCAATGTATTCAACCAAGATCGGTGAACCAGCATATAAGGATCCGATTAAAGATGGCTACCGCAGGTCTAACAAGAATGCCGCTGCCCGACAGATCTTGTGGCACTATGGCCGCCAGCATGCCCTAGGAATAAGGTTGTAGACAATAGAAGCACTTTCGAAAGGTGAAGGTGAGATCGTCGTAGAAGATAGTGGGATGGAAATGCCGCCTGTTGCAGGCCGCAGCACACCTCGCTGGGTTCTTAAAGGCACTATAAGAACACCAGCACGCTGACTGAATTATGCACAGCCCTCGATATCCATTATTTCAACATGATGCAGGAGAAACTGCGTTTTATCAAGCAGACTGATGGGGATGACCGGCCGTTACCTGCGGACCCGCCGAACTGGGGTTACTTGCTGTAGAAGGATTTGCTCCACTTGAAATCCCAGTGCCTCACTATCAGGAAACTGACGGGTTCCAAATCCTCCTGGCCCGCTGTACTGGAACCAAGGCATTCCGCAATGGTGACTTTAGAAACGATTGGGTGTGGGTCCAGACTGGTGGGGAAGCGAGCTATGGAGATTTCCAAGGACGAGTGGTCGCTTGGTTTGTAGCACTTTTCAGGATACGAAATAATCTATGTGATGCCGGACCTGTCCATTGCATGGCATAAGTTTGTATACTCGATGTGATCAATGGTGGTAGATTTCATATTGGGTGTGGCCATATTCGAGTCGGCAACGGGATCAATGGTCGAGACATGTGAATAGTCAGTATTGGGGCAGTGATTGGACAGGCGCAGGTAATTTCTAGCGGTGAGAGGCAATGGATAATGAATCACAGCATTGATCTGAGGACGTTTAATGAAATATATTAAATTATTCTATCCAATTATTTACAGTATATTTTGGCTGAGTAGAAACTGCGCATTTAAGGTGGCAGTTCGTTTACTGAGTGTCCTGCTTCAACTTGGTCACAGGAGTACTACACAATCCGCGGGCATTTAAGGGAATGTTTTTAATAGGTTGAAGTGTTCTGCATTAATATAAGGCCAAGTTGAAGCCGTAGGCTTAAGGTGGCAGTGCCCATATGCAGTGTCCGGCTTGAACTCGGCGAGGGGAGTACTAGGCGATCCGTCTGCATTTAAGGCAATGTTTTAAATAGTGTGAATTGTTCGACACCAATATCCGGCAGGGTTGAGGCTGGACACTTAAGGTGGCAGTTCACATATTCAGTCTCCAGCTTCAACACGGCCATGGGAGTAATACCTGATTCGTGGGCATTGAAGGGAATATTTTAAATAGGATGAATTGTTGCGGATGAATATACAGCCAAGTTGAAGCAGTTCACTTAGGGTGGCAGTGCCCATATTGCGGGTCCGGCTTCCACTCAGCCGCAGGAGTACCTGATGATCCGTGGGCCTTTAATTGAACATTTTAAATAAAGTGAATTAAAGAGGAGGCCAAGTTGAAGCCAGCCACTTAAGGGAGAGATTCCCGTAGAAAGTGTCCGGCTTCAACTCGGCCGCTCGAGTTGTGGGGATGATTAATGCGAAACAATCCACTGCTGCCGGGAGGGAAGTCAACCAAGGTAGGTAGTCTGCATGGCAGCGGCTGTTAGGCGCACGGACTCCCCGTAAGGATTTACAGGGCAAAGTTACCCTACCTTGGCGCATACGAACTTCGAAGGAAAAAGATAACAACCCGCTCCAGCCCCGGCGTTGGGACGGCGCGTCATCACTGGCCGCCTGGGTAGTTGGGTCCCAACACCAAAGACCACTATCAATGGAACATATCTTATAACACCGTATACGTCGCGGCCGTCCGTCCGACCGGATCCTGTTTGCAGGATATATGAGGGGAGACCTTCAGGCACCTTATGCAAGTGGAAGCAGCTGAATCGGACGACGGCGCATAAGGTTACAGACACTTGAAGACAAGCTGTCGGAAGAGTAGGTTGAAGGTAACGGGACGTTTTGCACGAAAGTTAGTCCGCTCGTACCTACAAAGTCGTGTAGAGTACGAAGTAGGTAACTATGCCCAGTAAGTGGATCGGGTGAATCCACAGAGGACAAGTTGGTA
>Ga0307517_10003993_pt1 | contig 22835 bp, 20 predicted proteins | sample 23_EM_MG_FD_194515 | JGI IMG/M metagenome (GOLD analysis project Ga0307517, IMG submission 194515) | Populus trichocarpa ectomycorrhiza microbial communities from riparian zone in the Pacific Northwest, United States - 23_EM | ecosystem: Host-associated > Plants > Roots > Unclassified | place...
ATAACTTGTAAATAGTATTTAACATGTCAACTCAAGTTGACTCGGGTTATTTTTTTTATTTTTTTAATTGAGATTTTCTAATTTTATCATTTAATATTGGATTGGTTGAGAATTGAACTTTATAATCTATTTTGATTTGTTTTTTATGATGATATATTGGTCTCATGACTAGAGTCACGGATTTGGCAAGTTAATCCGGGTTAAATCAAGTTGTTTTTTTTTTTTCTTTCAATGAGATTATCTCGGTCTCATGATTTAGGTCATGAGTTTGGCGGATTGACTTTGGTCCTTTTTTATGTTCTTTTTATAATTGATTTTTTTGTAATCTCATCCTTCAATGTTGGACTGATTGAGAATTAAACTTCGTAATTTGTTTTGATTTTTTTATGAGGTTATCTCGGTCTTATGATCCAGGTCACGAGTTTGACAGGTCAACTCATGTCATTTTTTTAGATATTTTTTTTAATTGATTTTTTTTAATTTTATTATTCAATATTGGGTTGATTGAAAATTAGACTTTATAATTTGTTTTAATTTGTTTTTTATGAGGTTATTATAGTCTCATAACTAGTGTCACAGATTTGACATATTAACCGACTCAAATCAATCCAATATGTTATTATTTTAATATTAAAAAAACATGTCATCTTGAAAAAATTTGAGTCAAGCTATGTTTTTACGGGTTGTCCGGATTACTTTTGAACCTGCAAAATCAATTGAGTTAACTCCCATATTATTTAAATTTTTTTTCCACTAAAAAGATCTTAACAACATCTAACTATTATTTTTATATTTAAAAAGAAATTAACCCAAGTACTGTACTCGCAGTATAACCTAAATCAGAGATCTAGTTGTGCACTATAAAAGAACAAACGTCTCCTTCCATGATAGTATTGGAGACAAACGATCGACTCCTTCCTTTTTGGCCCCTTCCTTGCATGGTATTGGAGACGAAAGGGCTCCTTCCTTTGTAATATACTACAATATATGTTGTTTATAAACCTTTTTGTATCCATGAATATACAGAAAGACTTGCGAGTTAATATTTGTTATATACTGTCAGACTTCTCTCTCTGCAGAGAGCCCGGACTTCAAATTTGAGCTTCGAAGAATATTTTAGAATCCAAAGAGGATACAGTAACGTTAATTAAGCACGGAAAGCCTTAAAAAAAAATACAAATATTTGTTCTTTATTTAATAAAGATATTTCTGTGCAGTAAGTTTTGGCTTTCTAGCTTCGATGCATTCTTTTTTTAATTTCCTGGTTTTATCCTTAATTATTTTCTTTATTTTAGGATCCTTAGTTCTTACAAGATGCATGTCAATAGTTTGCCCAGAGATTATGTTATTTAATATATATTTTTTATTTAACTTGTGGTTTGTGATTTTGGGTGACTATCTAACAATTCGATATAATAATACTTTTTAATTATATGAATTTAGAGCAATGATAAAAAATAATAACTCTTCTTGACTTGAAAAAAAGTTGTTAATTATTGTGTCTGCGGGTGGGTGGGTGATTGACGAGAGTGTGGGGGCGGAGCGGGCCTTGGAGGTGTGAACTTAAATGGATTAGGCCTTCCGACTAGGCCCAGTTTATTGAGGGCCCAGAGAACAGGAAAAGATAGGCTGAACGGACAGCTACCTATCATTTAGGCTGTCCCGGACGGTAGGCCTGCAACTTTTATATATATATATAGACACGCGCGCGCGCGCGCGCACACCATCATGCCAGCTTTTTTGTTAGAATGACAAAACGCATAGAGAGTTGAGCTCTGGAAAGGCACACTCAGCTTGTAGTATGCACTATAAATCTTTCCTCCACCAATTGATTTGAGCTCTGGAAATGCCCATTTCTAAAATGATGGAAAAATCCACTTGCTTCTGAAACAAATTGATGGAGCTATTGAAACAAATCGAGTCGTCACTGAGTTGCGGAAATGTTTGACTCAAAACTCGCTGGGCAGATCTGTGCACTTTCCAGATATTCCTATGCGTGGAGAATTGCAAGCTTTTAGATGTGAAGAATAGAATACACACGAGGTATCTTAACAGGAGTGCTCCATGAATGGTGAAATTTAATTGAAAAGATTGGGCCTGTGAATACAAGTTAGGCTAGATTACCCTGGTGAAAAATACTTAGAGAATGAGTCTGACATTCCAATTTCCAAATATGTATCGAATAAAAAAATATTCTAACCCCGGAAAATTTAGAGTAAGTTTGTTTTAAAGATATTCAAAAATAATTTATTTTTTATTGATTAGATGTATTAGAAAAATATATTTTTCTACACATATATATCAATTTTCTTTTATTGCTTTGAATGATGATAAAATGAGAAAAGTTGTGATTACTGATAAAAACAGTGATTATAGTTATTGTAACAATAATAATTATGATAACATGATAGATGTTATTATGATAATGACAGGATAATGATGGTGGCAATGGCAATATTTAATGATAATGATTATTATTATGATAATGATGATGTTAGAATATATGTAGTTGTAATGTTAACTGTGGTTTATAAAGTGTTTAAGTTCTAATATTAACAAATATTATGAGTTAAAAGTACCAAGAAAAATATTTTCTCATCTTTGAGGTTAAAACATTTTTTTATCTAAATTGATAAAAAAAAATATTCAATTGTCTTATTATTTGCTGATATTAGTTTCGCACGGAAAATAAAATAAAAATTATATTTTGCGAAACTCAATTACAAGGGAAAAGAAAACTTCAGAGCTGGTGAATGCATGAAAAAGAAATATATATATCGACCACACCTCATAATTATGCAATGTAAGAAAACAGGTAAGGTCGAATTCTTAAAAAGATACACCATTATAGCCCATAGGAAAAATATTTTTAATATTTTAATTATTATTTTTTTGATATAGTGTATTAAAACAATTCAAAAATATAAAGAAAAAATTAATTTAAAATTTAAAAAAACTTCAAAAATTTTCAAAAAAATAGTTACACCACAATGTGAAAGAGAGACTTAATCATCAAACTTTTGGGCAGAAATGATGACAAATAATTGATATATCAGCAGTCAAGATACAAAGATACCATTCCATGCATTTTGAATGGCAACGTTAATCTCCAGTCCCTCCTTTTGCGGTTTAATGGTCTGCCCTTGCTCTCAGGGTCCCTGTTTTCCTTCACATCTGCCAACTTCCATACACAGTTCTCTGATTCCATTTCCACGGACTCCAGAAAGAAGACTCCATTCGTTTCTGGGCCATTGCCTTCTGAATAGCATACTCTCATGGGCATGTCTTTAAACCGAGACAAATCTTCTGGTACCTTAAGTATCCTCTCTGCGCCAGGAGTCGACACCTTCAAGACAAGAACACTGCTATCCTTATGTGTCCTTATGGAATTACGCTAAACCTTAAAAGAAAGATAAAAGAAACTTGTGTGAGGAAAAATAGAGAAGAGCAGCCAACCATAAATTACCTCAACAGCCAAATTGTTAGGTATTTCTCCAAGTGCCCCGACTTCCTCCAATCTTTTCCTATATTCTTGACAGTAGCTTTCGAGCTCCTCAATGCTGGGACATCCATATCTGATGAACGATGATTATGGATGTTAAATGTCCATATACAAGAAAATAGACTATCTTCCACAAACAAACTGACATAGATATATGGGATTGTATCCTCAATTAGCTAAATTATGGATCTTGTGGAAGGAATGCAACACGAGTGTGTTTCAATGAGAAGAAACTTCTCCCACCTCTTTAAAGAATTTTATGTTAAGAATCATTTGCAATCAGCAGTATTTTGTTAATGACAAGGGTTTCTTAGACTTTGTCAATTAAATTCTAAATTGGTACTTAATGAGCTATCTTAATTGCTCGATTATAAAACGCAATAGGTAGTCATTCATCTGTCTTTCCAAATTCACAAGGAGAGAAAACCTTACGGTTGGGACAGTTTATCGAGCCTGACATAAACATATCCGCGAGGAGTAGTCTTGAAAGCGAAGAGTTCGATATCATCACCAAATGACAATAACACCTCACGAGCAATGGAGAGAGTTCGATCGCCCCAGGGTAAGCCTTGCAACACAACTCCACCACCATCCCCGCCATCACCTAACTATATTAATTCATGAAAAACAACTAGCATCATCAAATTGCGACCATCAACTATAGTATATGAACACGAAAATTTTCTATAGATTAAAAAATAATAATAATACCTTTGGCTCCACTTCCTCCTCCTCTTCCCATCCATCCGATTCAACATCTTCAGTTGTTTCATCTGTAGCATCGCAATAAGAAAAAGAAAAAAGAGGGGGACTTTTATCAAACACTTAAGTAGCACGTGTTTTAGAATAAGCTTTGAAGTTCAGAACCCAATAGCATCGTTATGTTTGATAGATAAATAAAAAGAGAGAGGAAAGAAACAGGGGATTACAATAAAGAAGGTCATCTTCGCTGCTATTCTCTTCAGTGGAGATAGTGGTGCTTAAAAACCGAAGGGTTAAAGAAGGAGAGAAGTGGAGAGAAGTGGGTTGTTTTGAAAAGAAAGCAAGTAAACGAGAAGAGAAGGAGGGGTTTTGAAGGGTTTTGATTGCATGTTCGTGTGTTGCGAGGGTGAAGAAAGAGAGGCTTCTAATGGCAGTAGTAGTTGATAAAGATGAAGAAAAGAAATCTAGACGGCGACAACCGGGTCGTAGTAGCAGATGCTGGATGATTCGCCCACTTCTCATTGTTGATGACCGCTATCGCTATGGCTATTCGTGTCTCCCTTCTCGCCGTCACTCTATTTGGCTTCTAATAAACCGGTCGGGCTGTGCTGCTGGCTGTCTCTGTATTCTGTTCGTTGTGCCATGTATCTCGTATAAGTTTTTCCTTTTTCTTTTTAAGTTCACTTAACCATTGTCCGCGCTCCGATCGGATTATTTAAAAAAAAAAAATTATTCTAATATGTTTATAAGTGAAAAATAATAATTATATAAAAATGAGGATAACTTGTTAAATTTATTACCCAGGTTATGAGATATGAATAATCCTATAAAAAATAAATTAAAAATTATTAAATTTAATTTTTAATAATCTAATGTTGAATGATAAAAATAAAAATAAAATTCAACAAAAAAAATAGATCGAGTCAACTCTAGTTAACCTGTCATACATGGACCATGAGACTAGGATAATATCATATAGAGCAAATCAATAAAAAATTATGAAACTCAATTCTTAGTCAAATCCAATATTTAAGGATGAAATTAAAAAATACTTAATTGAAAAGGGACATAAAAAATCAATTGAGTCAACCGACTAAACTCATGACCTGAGTCATGAGACCAGAATAACATCATAGACTAAATCCAATGTTGCACAATGAAATGACTAAAACACTCTTTGAAAAAAAAACTTTGAACTGGAATGTAGGGGTTATTTTGACTTTTCCCTTTCAATACCACAGAAAAACGATCTTATTGCCCTTGATTTCAAATTATCTTAAGCTTATATCAGGGGTTTTTTGGTCTTTTCATTATAATTTTTTGTTGTTATCGAGTTGGATCAAGATCAATTTAATGTTTTAGTAGATAAAATATATATTTACCATTAAAAAGCTACTAGTGCATTCATGTGGTCGCACATGGCTAGGTCCACGCCTTATCGATGCGTGCAGAATTTTTTGGTGGCCAAACATTTAACGACAACACATGAATCTTCAAGGCGGGCAACTTCTCTATCACTAGGTGGCATGTGTGATCAACTTCCCTCTAGTTTGGCGTCGATGATTTTTTTTTTTTATCTCTCCTCTTTGATTTTTGCACTTAGCCCTACAAAGTTTCAAAGTTGCCTTTCAATTTGTTTTTTTTTTCAGATTTGATTCTTGTTCTTTTTATTACTATTTTTTTTATTTTAAATAATTAATGGAATTGAAATTTTCTTTTGATTTTATCCTCTTTTGATTTTTTATCAGAATTGATCATTGTTTTTTATTGTAATTTTTTTATCGTTTTCTTAATTGAACTTGTTTTTTCAATTATATCTCTCAATATTTTATTATTTATTTTAAATTCGATCCTTATAATTTCGATTGCTATTTTTTTTATTCTCAATCCTTTTTTTTATTGAAACTTTCCTTTTTAATTTTATTTTTCATCATTTTGTTGATTAAAAATTTGGCTTTATGATTTTTTTATATTTGTTTTTTATGGGATAATTCTAGTGTCGAGACCTGGATCACAAGTTTGAAAGGTTTGCTTGGTTTGACCTATGTCTTTTTTATAGGTCCTTTTTTACAATTAACCTTTTCTATTCTATTCTTTTACGGAGTTATTCTGATCTCATGTGTCGCAGGCTTTGTGGCTTAACTTAGGTTGATTCAGGCCAAATTTATATTGTTTAATTTATCCACTGTTGCTCATGCAAAGTTTGTTTTATTTGAGAAGGTTTTTAAAATTGATGTTTTAATGATTTCATTATTCTTTAATTTTTTTTTCTATCAGATTTAATCCTCATTCTTTTGATTATTACTTTTTTGACTTTGACAAAAAAATTTAATAAATATTGTTTTTTCAAATTCATTATTAAATATTAAATTAGTTAGGAATTTAACATTAAAGTTATTATAGTCTTATAATTTAAGATACAAATTAACAAGTTAACCTTTATATACCTAAATCAATCTAACATATTATCATTTTGATATCTATATAAAAAAAATTCATTCAAAATATTTATTCGAATCAAACTATATTTTTATTGGCTATTCAAGTTACATTTGAACTCGTTAAGATAACCCAGTTCAAATCAAGTCAATCTCAATATAATTTAATTTTTTTTTCTATTAAAAAAAATATTAGCAGAACCTACATATTTTTTTAGGTTAAAAAATTTATATTATCCAACTTGTAACGTGTTGCATGCTAATATTCTAATAATAACTAATTAAATACTCCTAATTACTTCATAAACATAGTAAATTTTCTACATCGCTGTTTGTTTTATTTTTTTGTTGGGAGAGGAGGCAAAAAATCATGGAAGCCCATTCCATCATATTTTCTTCTCTTCCCTTTTCCTCCATCATCCAAGTTCAACTTTGTCGAGGAAGAGAGCATATTATAGTGACCGGGAAAAACCACATCAGAAGTTAATAGCTACGAATGCAGAGTGAGAAAATATACTAATTTATTTTTCTACCTATTAACCATGTAATATACAGTGGCAGCAGATAAAAAAATAAAAGCACAAAACTGTCCCCTCTGACACCCGAATTTTTGCCTCTTAAGAGAATTACAAACAAATCACAGCATTGCTTAAAAAGAGCAAGGGGCAGATGAATGGGGAAGAAAAAGCACTCATTTACATACATGCGACTTGTCTAGAGTCGGAGGATAGTTCGAAGAGTATCACAAAGATTTTGAATGGTTTGTTTCTCTTGCGTTGCTTGCAACTCTTGGAGTGGCATCTCTTCATAGCACCTGCAATGAATGCAAAGTATATGTAGGTAAACAAAATAAGCTGCGGATAAATATAGTGCCTTGCAGGAAAAACAGCCCATCTATGCAACTGAGGTTTTCCCAGAACCCCAAAAGGAAACTTGGGAAAGCAAGAAATGATTTCTACAGAGGAGTCATTAATCAAATAAATGCATTGGAACAATGCGCCAAATTTTATACCAGCATTCACAGAAGATTAATAAGCGGGCCTTACATTTTGTGGTAGGCTAAAGCCTGCGCCAGATTCAGCAGCGTAGAACTTGAAGTCAGTCTTTGGTAAACACCTGGAGGAAGTGGCATCTGCAGCATATAAAATAAACACATAAGCACAAAAATGTCTTTGATGGGGAGAGGGAGAAGGGTTGGGGGTAATAACCTCGTTTTGTATCCTTCGACCCTTTTTAGATGGTCCATCACCAGAAAAAAGCTCCTGAAGTGCTTCTGCTGCTACAGTTCCACTATTATCACACTGGATGCCTCCAAGCACATTGTCTGATAAGAGAGCAATGGGGGATATGTCTGTTGCCCGCAAAAATGGAATGGGCACAGTATTACCTGCTGCATATATGGACCAAAGCTGCATAGAAATGACTTCAACGTAAGCAGTCACAATAATCCAAAAAAGAAAATAAAGAGTTAAATACAGAAGAAAACACTTGAGCATAACTGAAAATCCAATTTCAATAACGCTAAATTCATATACTGAAAACACATGTTCAGTGTGCACCACTTGGAACAAAATCATTTAAACTCTTGGATGAGTTCAGAATGAATATAACCTTATCTTGCAATGCAAATGCTTTTCTGCTGACTGTTTCATTCTTCAAAGTGGAACTGCCCAGGCCGCCGCCACCTTCAACGTGTACTTTAGATACGGTATTTTTCTTGAGATTCTGCTCAGAATAGCCAGAAACTTCAGGAGTAGATGTCTGTATTGTCTGCAATGCAGGAAGCGATTCTCCAACCAAAGGATTGTTTGCAGCAACCCCTGTTGCATTATCCAACCTAACAGAGAAGTCCTAATTAATTGGTGCACTCTAACTTGCAAGTAAAATAACATGAGCAGGCACTAGGCAATGGATATCAGCTTGGAGGGAAACTCAAAATAACAACTAAAGGGCAAGGTAATATGTACAGGTATAATCCTATACTGAGAATAATCTTATAACCAATAAACCGGGATCATTCTCTCAAATAAACATCAGAGTTAAGTGGTGAATTGAGTACCAGGGGTCAGCAGATTTGCCTCCTGTGCCACTAACTGAAAGGCCTTCTATGTTTCCTGGGTGGTCTTGTAAGATCCCCCCCACATCATATAATGCAGTCTGTAAGCCTGTCTTATCTGTTTCCTCTCCACCATGAACTACAAAAGTCCCATAGTCACCTGCGCACACATATGAACCATAAATGAATAGGGGATTAAAAACATATCAAATCATCTTATGTTAGTCTAAACACATTTTGAACCAGGCCAATTTCTCTCTCTCATGTGTCAATGAGTCACCAAGTTGTTGGCAAGGAGGACCTTTTTAGAAGGCAGCAGGCCTTGTCACCAAAAATAAAACCTAACATGCTTACTGTGAAGCACAGACCAGAAACATCCCTAATTTGGCCAAAATTACTATATCAGTCTGAAATGGACTGCAATGGCTGAAAGGGACTAGAATGGAAGGTAAGATTGAATGAGAGGAGTCCTGTATGTTTCATCGGTGAGCTATAAAGTAATGTTCCATCCCATTTAACCACAGCTGAATAAGATCAATAAAGTTGGTTGAGGTCCCAACAATAAGTGATGTATCCATAATAGACTTATCCACAAACTCCATAAGGCATAGGTGGCAGTCAAGGCCTGGTGGTAACTCCATCACATGGCAGATTAGCAACTATCTGCAATAACCTTTCTCAACTTTCCAGATAAGATCAAGTTGGTGAAGACTACTAGCAATCAAGCTCTAAGCAGGCCTTTTGAGACATGTAAACAAAGTCCACTTTATACCATGCTACAAAAATCAGCTTCCCTAATTTCTCCAGGTGAAGTTCATGTGAACATTGTTTTTGCAGCACCACCCCCCCCCAAAAAAAAAAAAAAAAAAAAACCATGACTGGTAGTGCTAAACTCTTAAGTTCAGAAGAACTTTTTCCATCCTATCACAAAACATAGAATGCAAGCAAAACCATACCTCCGGCCATATCGACACCATCTGAAGAGCTATGCACTTCATTTACCATAGGAAGTCGATTTGACGGAACAGTGTCTCCATAAACCTCATTCAGTTGTGGACCTTCAGTTGGCTGTTTCAGATTGAGATAAGTTAGGAAATACTGAATGATTTCTCAGAAATAGTTAGAAAGAGATTTCTTCAGTTTCTAAAAGGTAGAAATTTGACAATAACAAACTTCTGATTCAGCTGGAGCAAGATTTTGCGCCTGCAGAGACATTGCGGTCCTAATTTGCCTGGCCTTTTCAATCTTTGGCAACATTGCAGAGGCTCCAACTTTGCATCTATCAATAAATTTGTGCTAGGTTCCAACAAAATACAGGAAAAACAGCTCAAGTCAGAATTAATAAATAACAGTATGATATATAAAGAAGTTCCAGAGAAAAAGATAATAAGAGAGAGAGAGAGAGAGAAGAATCCTGCACATGTTTCAATCCCTGGATAAAATAAAATGCCATCACTACAAACCAACTCAAGTCAACGAAGTCACAGTCCAAAACTAGTTGAGCTCAAGCTTGGCTACTTAGGTACGCTACCTTTATTTTGATCTCTAAACTTTTATGTCCTAAACTAGTTGTTGTAATGCATTATTTGTGTCACCAAGCTCTAAGTTCATCTTCTTCAAGTCATAAATGAACAACCTTATTATTCTGACAAGCCAACCATGAATGTTTGTCAAAGACAAAAATCTTCAAGCCAATTATTTGAAGCTTTGCCAATGTTTAATTTACACAAAAATCTGTTTACAAGGTTGAACAGGATATAGGCACAGGCAAACCAAGAACAGTCACGAAGCATCAAAAGGATCAATGAAAAAGAACTGACAACATCAGAAGTATGACCAAACCCGAAACAAAGAGCTGTCCAAGCCTAAAATGCATGCAGCACAGTTCTAAACAATCAGTACACCTTCGAATATGCATATTTTCCCTGTTGACATACAAGTCTCCATACCTTCAGCATCTCAGATGCCATTGGACGTGAGCGTGGTTCCTTTGTAAGGCACTTCGCCACAAAATCATGGAAGACAAGAGACCTGGCAGATAAAACAACAAATGGTTAAACACCACAACATATGCTGCTGTGTCAAAAAAATGTAAAGGCAACCACTAGCGAATTGTTGCATAAGATTGTGGGTAAAAAGAACTGAAAGGCAAACCATTTTTCTTTATCCTCAAGCATCGGGGCTGGCTCAATGGATATCATGAACAAAACCTATAATGGATGATAAACATGCCAAACTTAAAAATTTTAATAGTGAACAAAGGTTGATCAAAAAAGCTCACAAAATCCCTGAGCATCATATTTATAGGAGGAGAATTTATGTGTGGTCAATGATGTGCATGTATTACCCATAAGCTTCCCAACAAAAACTATACAGTAACAGTAACAAGTTCAAATGCTTGAGTAATCACTAACCCTCATAGGATGCACCGTGGATCTTGGGGGAAGTCCCTGAAGAAAAAAATGAAAAATTAAGAAGTCGTCAAAAAATTCTTTTCAGATAAGAAAAGGATGACAAAAGTGATTACAAAAGGAGTGATATAATCTATGAGCAACACATCATTCATTACTCAGCACAAGACAACTTCCACTCTTTTATTTTTTATTTTTTTATTTTTCTGTTTCTGTTCTTTTCTCCACCAGCACTAGAGTTAATACCAAATTCTTTATTTGTCACTATTTGGTCTATGGATGGGGAAAAAAACAACACAACAAATAAATCAGAGAATACTGGCTTTCTATTTTTAACTAGCTATATCTTATCCCGAGCTTGTATGTGGATGACAACTTGAACTATTAGGACCAGGGACAACTTTAGCTGCAAATACCATGAAGCAGCTAACTGGGAAAAGAACAATCATAAGTAGCTGCTATAAGAAACTAAGCAACTTGGAAAACCATCAAGATTTTTGGGGGAATCCTTGATATAATTATAAATGCATATACCTCTGCCATTTCAATAGCAGAAACACCAAGAGCCCATACATCCACCTGAAAGAAAAATATGGTAACAGTAAGAAGTTAGTCATACAGAGACTTGTGGAACAGCAAATGTGCACCATACTTCCAAAACATTGATGCCTCCAAGAATTGGACAATTATATCATGCAGGCACAGCACACACTAGACATTTGAGACTGAAAATTTTTTTGAAGGAAAAGAATAGAAACAATGGAGGTTTCTGTTAAAAAAAAATTCAATTTATTGTCAGCAGGTTACCAGCCCTACTTAAGAGATACTTTTTGGTGGTTCAGTCAGTATAGTATAGTTTAGTATAGTATAGTATGCAAGAAAGCTCTTCGAACCCACAACCAAGGCAAAATGAGGTCATGTGAACACTCATATCCATGCACATAATATGCTTTCAAGTCCTATTAGCCAATGAAAAGGGAAGAGAGTTGGACAGTAGAAAGAAAAAGGAAACTACCAAAGAATGGAAATGATACCTTCCCATCGTATCGACTTTCTTGGATAACTTCTGGAGCCATCCAATGTGGAGTGCCAATAAACTGCACATAAAATAAAACTCACTAGTCCATTAACTATATATAAAATCACGAGCTAAAACATTTGACTTGATAAAAATACCCTTTAAATTTTTTAACTCAATGAGCAAACTAGACAATCTTCTTTAAGAAAAAATGGAACCAAGAATAAGAAGTCGAGTTTTTTTTCTTTTTTAAATTTAAAAAAGATATTTCAACCAAATTTACCAGAATTTATATACCATCTACACTCACCTCACATTTAAACAAACATACCAGCTTTTAATTTGTTCAAATACTTAGAAAATTATTATTTTCTAGTTTTCTCTTGTCTATACTTGCCTTTTCCTATATATATTATAGCTCATGTTGAGTACAATATGCAAAATTTTGAACCACTGCTTTTATAGAAGGAAAGATTTTTGGTTAGTTGGGCTTTTTCTGCTACCACAGGTCTTGATCACCCATTAAGCTTTGCCTTTAAAATCCTCTCTCTCTCTCCCTTTTTTCTTCAAATCCACTCTTTGAAGTGACTCCTTTTTCCAATTGAAGGTGGATGGCAAACAACCGTGCAAGAATCACACGTTTATTGCTTTCCAAAACTTTCACAAGAACAAAATACATGTAGCTTAATGAGCTCCCTTTGCATTTGGAATTGTTATTAGAGAAGGTCTTGGGATGTTTCTAATTGAACATTTATTTACTATATGGAGAACCAAAAACTAGTGTTACTCAAAATAGCTAGATTCCTGAAACAAAGAAAAGAGTTCAGTAAATAAACTTCAAGTGCAGGAAGAAAGGAACAGATACAGGAGAGGGAGAGTGCATAAAGTATGTTTTTCTCTATTGTTTTTTTTATCTTTAGTATATAATTTAGAAAGAAAAATTAAATGCTGACGTATCATGTGGTTTGAAGTCTATACAGCATAGAATACCTTGTTTAAAAGTTGTCATAAACACCCTATTTTGGTAGAAAGATTAAAAGTAACTTATCATGAGAAATGGGTTTGAGGGTACCTTAATGTAGGAAAGACAACTCGATGAAGGTACATAGATAAACTTGGAAGTGTACATTTTCAAATACATCACACGCTGACATGCAGAAAGTTAACATAAAGTTGTCTTTCCAGACATCAGGCTTTTTCTGAGGCATGCAATTCTATACTAGGAATGCTATCATCTAGAAAAAGCTGGAGCACGCTACAAGCAATTCTAATTCACAAAATATGAATTCATAAAAACTGTACATTAGTTCAACAATTACTGTACCGTATTACGCTTTGACATGGTCCTTGTAAGCTGCGCAGCAACCCCAAAATCACCTGCTCAGACATTGCAATAACCACAAAATTCTGGATCAGTTTGATGGTAACTTTGCACTCTAGAAGTTAGAATATAGAAGGGAAAGGGCTTTAAACTTTAGCAGAAGAAAAGGAAGTAATATTTCAGTAGGCTTTCACAAGAAAAAGCATGGTGCATGGAATGAATTCTGAGATAATCTGTCAAGTATGACATTAAATACAGGCACAAATTCTAATCCTGAAAATATGACATTTCAATCCAAATCATGGTCTGCCTCTTCAACAATGTTAGCAGCCAGAAACAAGACATGTTTATAAAAAAATTTAATGTCCTGAATGTCTCAATACGATGGAAATTCTTTCATTCAGTTTTAAACATTTTCAAGGGAAGCAAACTCAATCTCAATCATCAAAAGTTAATACCAAATTTATGAATTTGATTTCCTTCAGAAGACCAACCTCTAATCCATTTGTCATACAGGACTTAAAGGTAGCCTAGCCCATGTAGCTTCTTCGCTAACAAGACTTATAAAACACAGATGCAGGCAACAAAACAAGCAAAATTCTTGTATGTTGTGTGATTTTGGAAGACAATGGTATTTCTGTAATTTCCAGACTTGCACAAATTATCATGGTCTGGCTTTTATTTTATATCTTAGTGTCCTATTAGCCCTTAATTAAGATGTGGTACTCAGATTTTCTATCTTCTAGATGTGACTCCTAAAAAACCTACGAGAGTGAAGTGGTAGCCCTTCAACTTTCATCACTAATTTAAATTGCAAACCCTAAATCCCTTTCTTCTAGTCTAAACCCTTAGAATTCTCAAATCCCAAGCTCTAATCCTCCACGAATCCCCAGTAGTACATAAACTTTGAATCTGTTGTGTCATAAACTCAGCATTAACAAGTGCAATCATTTCCACTTCATTATTTTATATTAATCAAGACATCATGGATATACAAGCATTCAAGTCAGGGAGTGAAAAGAAAAACTGTTAAGAAGAATGAAAGTTAGGAGCAAGTCCACGTCATGGTATTCAGACAGTCCTTTGCAACATGAAAGCTATCAATGTCATTTAAAAAAACAATAGGACTACCAAAAAGCATTTTAGGAAAAGAAAAAACCCTACAATAGGTGATTCCTTTCTGTTTCTTATAAGCATAATTGGAGTTCCATTATTTACCACATAATTTTTGAAAGAAAATACTCACCCAACTTGACTTCACCTTGTTCAGTTAACAAAATATTACCACCCTTAATGTCTCTATGGACCTTGAAAATTGAATGCAGATAAGCAAGGCCCTGCATGATATTTAGAAGAATAAAAAGGGGTACAAATCAAACCACCATAGTATGTAAAAATAGAGCAAATTGAAAAAAGAAAAAAAATGGAATAGACAAGTATCAACATTTTCTTCTCACAAGTCCCAACCAATTAAAATCAAGGATACCTTCAAAGCTTCTCTACATATGTATGCTATTTGATACTCTTCCAAAGGTTCCTCAGCAACATTCATTAAGTCAGAAACACTTCCACCCCCACAGTACTCCATAACAATCTGCAAATAATAATAATAATAATAATAATAGTAATAGTAATAGTAATAGTAATAATAGTAATAGTAACAACAACAACAACTATCTTGCAAAAAACACCCCAGTAAAAAGCATCTAGCACCAAAAAATAAACTTGTGACAGGGTGAAACCCATAGAATCAAACTGATTGCTAATCCTCAAATAAGTAACCAAAAAGAGTTCATACCCAAAGATATTCTTCACCTTGATAGCTCCCAAGATATCGAACAACATTTGGATGACTGCATTGTTGCAACATCTCAATTTCACCGCGAATTTCTTCATATCCCTCCTCCTGCATACAAGCAGCATTTGGACCCACATCCAATATTCATTCGACCAACAAATTAAAGAACTTAATTATAAGCAGAACAAGGAAGCACACTCACTCCTTCGGTCAATGATATGACTTTGATAGCAACAAGCTCTGAACTTCGTAAATCCCTAGCCTTGTAAACAGCCCCGTAAGACCCCTTCCCTGACACCCAAGAAACAAACTCAGCACACAACACTTTAAAATACTCACTTTAAAGTGAGTAACAAATACCAGAGACAAAGCTTAATCAAGATAATTACCTTATCGAAAACACACCATTAACTTGTCGACTTAACATTTAAACCTCACCCGTTACCACAATGACTAAAATGCTCACTTACCATCCCTTGTTCTACATACACATCTATATTCAAACTCAAAATGCATAATTAACACAAAAATTACGTTTTCAAAAAGTGCACGCACCTAGTTCATTAAGCAATTCATACTTAGTAGTGGGATCCTCTCTAGTAACACTCTCTGGAATCGAACTCGAAGACATTTTGCTTTGCTTCTGCTGGTGTTGTTTACCCTCCTCTCCTAGCAACCCACTCCCTTTCCGCTCCTTTCCAAACCCTAGCTCCCCGGACGCCTGCATACTTGCCACCGCCTTCCCCATCGTTGATCCACCACCACCACTCCCGCTCCTCCTCACCACCGTCGATTTCACCAAAAATGTCCCAAACTCCCCTCTCCCATCATCATCCCCGTCACTATTATCTCCAATATCATTGATTCGGCTTTCAAATTCCGTGAAAGGAGCGCTATAAGGCTTCCTTGGAGGGGCAACCGAGGATGACGACGACCATGACTGGTTCTGGTGGCGTCCGCGGCTGGCTTTGACGATCATAGTGCCGAAATCAGCGTCGTCGTCGTCGTCGCCACCGCCAAAGTCTTTTGGAAGGCGTTTGAGGAGAGGAGGAAGAGATTCTTCGTCTTCTTCTTCTACGTCTACGTCGTCGTCTTTGCTGTTGTTTTCTCCCCCTCCTTTATAGAGCATTGTAGCGTAGATGTTGTTGTCGTCGGTTTTGGATTTGGATTCGGGTTCAGAGTCGGAGTCTGAGTTGTGAATTACGACAGTAGAGTAGAGTTCCGATTTATTAGGGGTTTTGCTGGTGCGGGTCCGGCGAGATGGGGATGGATGATCCATTCTCCACATCGAGTGCGAAACGGAGTGAGAGAGAGAGAGAGAAAGAGAGGAATGACCGTTGAAGAGGAAAGCTAAAAAATGGTGCGTCTTGATGGGCTTGTTGGTGACTTATTGGGCTATTTCAGCTTAATTGAGCGGTCCATATGCTTATAAATTCAGCCCATCCCACAAGTCCGAAGCCCATCGTGATTTAATGTCATGGACAAGGCAATGCAATAGAGGTTGATTTTAGGAATCCAGGGTATTGTCTGATCTAGAGCTAGAGCCCATGGGATTTGTTCGATAGTTCCTAATTTTATGATAAATAAATATTCAAAAGCTTTAAAACTCAATTTTTTCGATATATAAATACTTCACGGTGTTACAGTCTTTTGAATATCAAACTTCTTGCTGAAAAAGGCTCCTCTTTCTTTCAGCAGCACTCGGGGTGTTGATTCAATATTTTCTCTTCTAAACCCATTCACCCTCACATTCAACAACAGAGAATTCAAAGCGTAAACCAATTGACCTTGCAATAAAAAGGCTCCTCCCACAAAAGCACTCGTGATGTTGAAATCGTGGGCTTTGGTGATGAAGTCAAGAGGGAGGCAAAAACAGTGGTTTGTAGCTCTGGAATGAAGTTGAGAGAGGAAGCAACGTTGAGGAGAGAGGTTTTTAAATCTGTGAGAGAGAGAGGGAGGATAAAAGAGAAGGAATTGAAGAGATTGGTTGGTTACAAGAGTTGATGATGTGGCATATGTTTTAATAATATAAAATATCACTGGTTATAGCTTATCATCGGAAAATTTCTCGTCTGTTTTGTACTTCAAAGAAATCCAAGCAGGCCAACCCCCTCTCCCATTCTCCTCCCTCATATTTGGTCACGCCTTCCCTCGCCTTTTTTTTTATTATTATTATTATTTTATCGTTTCTTCTTCCGCTCTCCTTTTATGCATGTAAATCTAAAATAAATCTAGATTCAATTCAACTGTGACTAGAAACTTGGAGAAAATTCCCCTTTTGTCATTAATTATAGGTACCCTGTGTTGTTGAGCAAGGAATGATAGGAGGAGGAAGAATCCAACTGAACGGGTGGCAACAGGCGGCCGTTGCTGTTGGTTCCGCGGTGGGTGCGTTGTTAGATCCACGAAGAGCGGATTTGATAGCGGCGCTTGGAGAAACAACCGGTAAACATGCTTTTGAAAGGGTTGTCGAAAGAATGAAGAAGAGCCCCGAAGGAAGAGTGGGTCTCTCTCTCTCTCTCTCTCTCTCTATCTCCCTTTGATTTCATGCATCATCCATTTCCTGGGTGATGGTCGTAACAGTAGTAGTAGTTTGGTATGACTGAATTATTTATTATCCTGAATGCATTACATAATATGCAGCAGTCCTTATCCAGTCTTGTTACGTTGTGAATTATGAATCTTGGGTATTTTTTATGATGCCAAATAATATCATCAAACTGAAATTTTGACAGGAGCTGCGGGCTCTAAATTTATCATGCAATATCAAAGCGAATTCGTTTTGAAAGCAAGCTTTTAGCGAAGCATATCATGAGTGAAAAATAACTCTAGCTTTGGAATTCTTTCTTCTTCTTTTTTAATACATCTCTCTTTGGCAAAGATTGCGATTACTTTCATATGGACTCTTCAAACACAGACGCCTGATGATTGAAATTCATGTCATTCATTAAAAATAAACCAACCCTTCCTTTTTATCGTGTTGATAGGCACTTCTCTTGGAGAGACCTCGTGTCATATCTGCTCAAGTGGGGCATGCTTGGGATTTGCCAGCCAATACATTTGGTGCTGCCTATGCAAGCTTCATGGGATCCAGGAACTTTTCCCCAGATGACCGTCCACCAGTGCGATTCATGGAAACGGAAGAATTGGCATATGTTGCCATGCGGGCTCGCGAGGTTCATGATTTCTGGCACACCCTTTTTGGGCTGCCCACCAACTTGATTGGCGAGTCAGCTCTCAAGGTGATTGAATTCGAGCAAATGTACCTGCCAATGTGCCTGATGTCTGTTGTTGGAGGCACAGCTAGATTTACTGAGAAGCAGAGGAAATCTTTCTTCCAGCACTACTTCCCATGGGCCGTTCGGGCTGGCTTGCAGAGCACAGATCTCATGTGTGTGTATTATGAGAAGCACTTTCACGAGGATTTGGAAGATGTCCGTAGAAAATGGGGGATAACTCCTGCTCCTGCTGCCCCTAATCAAGATGTGCCTTGACATGTGAGAAGATGTACAAAAGGAGTTTTTTTGGATGGTAAAAACGAGATTCGCTTGCAAATTCCAACAGCGAAAAGCTTGTGAACATCCTTTTGTTCCCCTAACTTGCATCTTCTTCTTCGTTCATAAAGCTCGAAGAGTACTCCTTTAAACATCGTAGAACAGGGTTTATGATTATGTCAAGATCGGGCTTTCTTAGGCAAGTGAAAGCCCTAGAAAAGCACCTTTTCTTGACCAAACACAATTGCAACATAATATGAGAACGGGGGTGTTATCAACTGAATTCATGCTTGGATTTTTATGGATTTCAAGCCATAGAAAAAAAATTCGGTTCAAACATGGATCGGTTATCTCATATTAGTTATTGCGTTTTAGGTCATGTTTGTATTTTAAAATTCTGAGCCCAACATGCAAATTATTTATTTTTTCCGATTTCTACCACTAACTGAAAGGTGTTTAACAACCATTGTGATAGATTTAGCTATTGAATATTATATGAAGATCGTGTTTTTCCTTGAGAATCGTCTAAAAATAATAAAAGAGATCTGGGAATAAGCACTGCGAACCTGGGGATGCCGAGTATTTTAGAATTTACGAGGATAAATTTTGATGACTTCATTTATGAGGGAGTGGGTTATCTTACCTTGTTTCAATGGCAATAAGCACTGCGAAGTGCGAACCTGGGAGGGGAGCGAGATTTTCTAATTTTTGCTCAAATAGTCGTTACAAAAAACAAACAAAAAACAAACAGTGAGCATTTTGACACCTTTAGTCCTCCTTGTCCACGAGCGGCAGTAGCCTTCCATTGCATAAAATGGGCTAAATAATGCCAACTGCTCTCGACTCAGTGCTCTGCTTCTCATCTATAATCGATATGGGCATTAGTAATAGGCACAAGAAAAGCACAAATACTTGAGAGTCATTCCACTAGTTCACTGCAAAATCCATATCCCTCCTCCCAGCACCAAGGATCAGTTTTGTTAGGAGGGATGGTAGGAAAGACAGATGATGGGGAATGGATGAGAAGTGATGGACGGAATAATTTTCTTGTTTGGCATGATTCACGGAGGGTGAACTTTTCAAGGAAATTACAGACAAACAGACCCAAAGACAGCAAACACGTTGACACTGCCCTATTAACAAGGAATAAAAAGGGACGAGGAAAGAATAATTGAAGGGAAAAAAAAGAAGCATTGGCAATGCTATTAGAAACAACATATTGTTCGGATGCTATATGTATCAGAAAATATCCACCCGATTTTTAACAGATGCCCAGGCATCTAAATCCCACGATCGTGATTGAAATGTTGAAACAACAAAGAGAACACAGAAGATATTACACCACATGATCCAACAAATTGTCATGGATCATATTGAAGATGAAAGCATGGCTTCATTCAAACTAAGGTTCACAAAGATCAACAAACAGAACTCCGTATGAAGACATGATTGCAGGTGTCAGTCAATTGCTACCACCACCAAAGAGGTATCCCAGAGAAGATCCACCACCAGGAGCAGCATGGACCTTGGTTGAAGGTCGATCCTGAACCAAGAAACAAAGTTCTTAGGTTGATAAAAACAACTTCAAGAAACAACCATTTGTCTCTCACAAAACACAATTAAGCAGGTTATGTTAAAACAATTAAACAAGTTGCTTATTGGCTGTTTAAAGCAACTTCCAGAAACAGTTTATAGAGCACTGTGAATGATTTAGAAATAGCATTCGTGTAGTTCCCAGTCCGCCGTCTTTCAACTTTCATAATGTATCTATTGAACCTTGTTCAGATGAAACCATGATAATACTATGCTGACATCGCTTGGAAACATGTAAATTGAGAATACAGAATGCCAAGAGCATAATTGAAAGTAGTTCCAGCCCATCTCCTTGGCTCTAGGAATTTACCCCCACACCTCAAAACAAATGGCTAACTGGCACTATACGATCCATCTAGCTGCTTCTTGGGCCCACATTTCACAGCGACAGCTTGCATGAGAGAGTTCCCAAGCCTAGTCCATCATACACCATGAGCAGTATCTAGTTACCCATCATACCATAACCCATGTACTTCAGGGAGATGTTGAGACACACAGCTGCTTTCATAAGCCTGAATTCGCCCAGGGCTAAGATTAGGAGCCATATCTCCAATCACTGGAGAGGTACTCCGACTCCCAGAGGCATCTGAAGAACGCTAGAAACCACAAAAATTTCACCCTATTGGAATGAGACCCAGAACCCTAAAACAACCAATGGCACTTCATACTTCTTAGGCAGCAAAAATGCAGTTTGATAGTTACAAAGATAATGGCATTCTTCCATATGTATTTATGCACATCCCTCTGCCACACAGTTCGTAATCACTCACAAGATAATGCATATCCATTTCCAAAAGACAAGTGAATCTTATAAAGAACTAATCAGGCATGCTAATTTGTCACAGAGAAGAACTGTGGCATGTCGTGAATCTGAGCAAGTTGTATCCGCCTAAAATCAGCATGGACAATTGATAAAAACTGCTCCAAGAGCAAAGGTTTCCGGAATCATACCGTGATGAAGTTGCCAGCGTTCTGACCATCTGCCCTCAAATAGTTGTTTGTGGAAGTACTGTTGATACCGGCAGGAAACTCCCTGTTAATTTCAGCTGGCTGAGGGGCTGCAGCAGGTTTAGGAGGAGGTGGATTGCTTGCAGGCTGGACCTCGCTTGGAGCAGCTTGGGCATTGTTTGTGCTAGGTTTTGGAGCCTCTCCACTCCCAAACAGATAGCCCAATGAACTCTGCCCTCCACCAGCGCTAACTCCACGACCCATATTCTGAACTTTACTTAGCACAAAATTTAAAACATGTCACCCAAGAAAGAATGAAGTTGACAAAGAAATAAACTTATGGAAATGAAATGGCATGAGTCACAATAAGGATGAAAAGAACCATGATTAATTACCTGCGTTTAACACTCAGAAATCACACAAACTACTCTAGTCACGGCTTGGCAACTTAAAAGATCTACAGACCCGTCAACCAATTTCTGAATAGCCATTTGAAATCAACAAGCTCACCATCACTCTATTTAACAAACATCATATTTTTTTTTATAAAAAAAAATAGTTTATTTATGCTTTCTATTTGTATCCTGGGTAACACAATAGGGATAGCACCCCCTTTCAATCCATTCCTAGATAGCTCGCCAACACCCACATCATAACAAACATGATCACAAATACATGCATACATACAAGAGACACAATTCATAAATACATTATGAAACTCAAAAAAAATGCGTGGTGATTTATATCACAACTACAATCATATCAACCTAGATATAACAACACTAACTTTAATTTTATATATATATATATATAAACAGTGATACAGAAGCCAGCAAAAACAAGCGAAATGCCTGAATCAAAAGGAGAAAAGAACAGCAGATCTTAACAAAACAAGCCAATCATCATCGAATCACAAAAGAAAAGTGAAGAAAAACGTCACGTCACGTCACAGAGCGAGTGGTTAGAAGGAAGAAATTGGCAGCATCGATTTTGCATGTGAATCTGAGATCTAAAGACTCAGGGTTTCGTAGAGCTACCTTTCGAGGGATCTGGATCTGATCTGCGAGAAGAGAGAGATACAGGAGCCGCGGCTCAATTCAAATAGTAATAGTAACTGCTGAGGAAGTGAGGCAAAGAAAGCGATAGGTGACCGTTGTCTATTTATAGACTTTGGATAAATACTTATTTCGGGGAAAAAATAGTAGTAGAGCTTTCAATTTCTGAACGAATATAACAAATTCTTTCGCTTTTGTTTCTGGTTTTGCTAATGAGCTGGTAAATTGTCGTCGTCCATCACACTCCACGTTAATATTTTGGTGCTATTTGTTTTGTGTCTTTTAAAAATAATTTTTAAAAAATAAAAATATATATTATTTTAATATATTTTATAAAAAATTATTTTAAAAAATACCCATAACTATATTTTAGACTGTTTGCAGATATCTATTATTTGTCAAAGGATTTATTAAATTATATACGAGAATGATGCGTGCAGGCACTTAGCTCGAAATGTAAAGAAATGGTTTTTCTTTTTTAATATTATTATATTATAAA
>Ga0307517_10003994_pt1 | contig 22829 bp, 26 predicted proteins | sample 23_EM_MG_FD_194515 | JGI IMG/M metagenome (GOLD analysis project Ga0307517, IMG submission 194515) | Populus trichocarpa ectomycorrhiza microbial communities from riparian zone in the Pacific Northwest, United States - 23_EM | ecosystem: Host-associated > Plants > Roots > Unclassified | place...
GAGGACAAAAAGTTCAAAGCCGCACGCGGGGCTTGTCCGCTTGCTTCTCGCAATCTTGAAGAAGGATGGTATTTGTGGGCTGTACAGAGGGTTCACTGCTACGATGGTGAACACGTTCTCAATGCGTACGTTATGGCCGTCGTTTTATTGCATCCCGTTTCGCGTCTTACCGGCTTGCCTATGATTGCAGAATACGCGTATTTCTTCTTCTACTCGTTCGTTCGTGGCGCATACATTAAGAGGAGGACCCCACCCGGTGGAAAGGCACCAGTGTTGTCGACCGCAGCCGAGTTGCTGCTTGGAGCCCTTGCGGGAGCTTTGGCCCAGATCTTCACCATTCCTGTTTCGGTGATCGCTACTCGACAGCAGGTTGGCAGCGCGAAGCGAACGGTCAAAAAGAAGGTGGTCGTTCCCCCGGTTACCGGAACCGCATATGAACCTGTGGAGAAGTGGATCGAAGAGGAAGAGTACGTGGATAACTCTTTCTGGGGCGTCGGAAGGGAAATCGTCCGGGAGGAAGGTTTCACCGGTCTTTGGTTGGGTATAAAACCCGGTCTTGTGCTGACCGTTAACCCTGCGATAACTTACGGGGCATTCGAACGGGTCAAATCCATTCTTCTCATGGCCCAGGAGAAAGCTGCCTCGGTTGCCGCTCCCTCGAATGGGAAGATGACTCCGGGGATGAACTTCCTCGTTGGAGCGTTGAGCAAGACTTTGGCTACGGTGGTTACATATCCGTATATTATGGCCAAGGTGAGGATTCAAGCCCGCGGATGCGACGCGCAGATGGCGAAGGAGGATGGATTACCGGCCCCGCCGCATCATGCCTACCATCACAGCGCGAACTCGAAACACCCTGGCGCTCTTGACCTCTTGAGGACCGTGTATATGAGGGAGGGGTTTGCTGGGTGGTATCAGGTAAGTTTGCCGCATCGCGCGTTTGGGAATCTCCCGTTGACGGGGGACTTTTGTAGGGAATGGGCGCGCAGATCATCAAAGCGGTCATATCGCAGGCTCTTCTGTTCATGTCCAAGGATCAGTTTGAACATTGGTCGTTGGCTATCATGGCCATGCTTTATGCAGTGAAAAAATAAGCAAGCCTGAAGTCACTCCGTCCCCCCTGCAGACGTGACGTTTGCTTATAGAATGGACCGCGATGCTGTTGTACTTAATTGCTTTCCTTGCTGCACTTCCTTATAACTATATATATATATATACAATCGTAACTTTTTTTCTTCGGCCCAGGGCGAGCTGTTGCGTCATGAGATTCCACTGAAATGGGGTACGAAGCAAGGTTGCGGCCGTTGGTCTGGATTGGACGTGCTGATAATTACCGGTTCCCCGGGGCCGTAAACATTGGTATCCCCCTCTTTGATAAGAGGGACGCGCTTTTCACAACTCGCTTCCCGAAGTTTGGACATAGAACGCTCTCGAACGTCGAATCGGGTGCTCGCGATGGAGATGCAGATGGTGAGTTAGACCCTCCTGCCCGCCCTGGCGGGAGCGCCTCTCGTAAGCTAATCAGGGGATAGCGAGTTTCTATCCTCCTTGCACTTGAATCGTATCAGGGGACCATCACCTCCATCAGTACTCAGTTTTTATCAGGGCCAAAGGCGCGTGGGAACCGACGAGAGACTTCCAACCCACTTCCTGAGCCCAACGTCGTCAACCATGAAGCGGACCGCATCTGACCTTGATGCGGACGAGGCGGCGGCCCCCTCTAAACGGTTCGATAACAAGTTGGAACTGGCTTATCCATCCAAATCCTCGTCTTCTGGGTCACAGGTCCCGTTCCAACAACCGACCCCACTCACGACCTTCTCCTACGATTCGAAACGGGTGTTCCGGTTCGATGATTCCGCCTTGAGGTATTACATCGGTCCTCCCCACGGGGCCGACCTGCGCCACGGTTATGAGAGGTGGATCAAGAAACCCGAAGAGAAAGGACGGCTGGATGGCCTTCTGAAGGCTTGGCTCAAAATCCGAAATGGTTTCCCAGACGGGTTCATGAACGGCGGTGTTATTGCTTGGAGGGGTGTTATGGTTAAGTATGTAAAGGCCCGAGACCATCTGAACTGGATGATATTTATGGTTTACGAGAGAATTCTGACAGCCCCATACGAGGAACGTGAGGGGTGGCAGTTGAACGTGATGTGCGTAAATGGGACGCTCTATTTCGAGGAGCACATCACCGACGCGAAACTTTTGGAGAAGTGAGTGGAAGCTTGACCGCGTTTGTTTAGAATGGGGACGTTGACGCGATTGTGACTGATTACCATAGAGAGAACCTAACGCCGCACCACCGCCTGCAATGCTATTATGGGTTTTCATTCGAATCGTTCTGCGCGGCTGGCACACCGCACGCGGAACCCGGATGGGGCGGTGATGTGGATACGAATGTCCAGTGGTGTCGTGTCGTGAAAACGAAGCTGGGTAGCACAAGGCTCGTGATTGGTGGAGAAGTCGACTGCGTGCGCGGTGCGTCCCAAACTTCTTGTGCTATACCTTTGGAATGTCACCTCCGCTGAATCGGGATCGATAAAGGTAAATTGACAAAGACGAACGACACGTTGGTCGAGCTGAAGACGTCATTGACGATCCGTGGCCAACAGGATGAACCTCGGTTCGAGAAGTGAGCAGATGATTCAGCGAACCGGGTGCATTTCGTGGGGTTAACGACGGCGTATCTTTGTCAGGAAACTGCTCAAATTCTACTTTCAGTCGTTCCTACTGGGGGTACCGGTGAGCTGATTGTCGTGGATGCTCTAGCAGCATCACGGTGATATCGACTAATCAAGACCGCTAAATGCTTACATACCCCCATCCTTTTGTCGTGGTAACAGGAAATCATCGTCGGGTTCAGAAGCCCGGCTGGAAAACTGGGTACGGTCCAATCATTTCAAACGATGCAGATACCTCGTATGGTTCGTGGAAAACCCGGTAGCTGGGATCCGAGCGTCGGCCTTTGCTGGGGAGAACGCTTTCTGGCGTTCGTCAAAGAGGCTGTCCAAGGCGATGTCCGCAGTGCTCCCGGTGCCGGGGAACAGTTGCCGGTTGTCTGGAGGGTGAATTTTACGCCTGGGATGGGGATAACCATGATTCAGTTGGGCCCTGAGGAGGTCGAGGAGGTCCAAGATGGTTCGGACCGGTATGGGTTCTTGCCCAGATGGTACTGGGAAGAGAACGTATTATAATCAGGGATAATGAAAATGCCATATCGGGACAATCAGAGATTAGATAATAAATTCCGCAAAAAAAGGGCCTACCGGTAAAAGCCGGTTAGAAATATTGTGACGCGTTTCGGGTCGCGTTCAGCTCAGTCCTTCAAGCCCCCTGCGCCATACACTGCGCTCTCGAGCCAACGCTCCGCCCTCCCCGCCCTCGACATCGTACTCGACGACAACAAGCCTCGAGTTCTCGCCACAGTCGACAACGAGCTCTGACGTTTCCATTGCTTTATCTGCAGACATGGAGACACCATCGTCGTCAACCACGACCCCATCACCCTTGCTTGGTTATCTGCGTCCAGACGCAGTCCCCTCGTCCTCAAAGGTTTCTCGCGTGCCTGTTGACATGGTCGAGGCCCAGGAACGCCAACAGGCCGTCCAGAAATTCTTGGCTGGTGCTGAGATGTCCAAGGTATGCGCCTTACCACGCTCCACCGACCAGTGGATCCGCAGACGCGTCCACTTTCTCCAAACGTCGCAACCCTGTACCTCTGTGTCTGGGCGCATGCGTGTCTATGCGCGGATCCCCTCCCAGTCGGCGTCTTTACCCTTATTGAATGCGATTATTAATTCCCCCTCGTTCTCATCGTGCAGCTTACTCGCGCCTTGCGCGCACGTCTGGGATACGCTTCATACAAGGCTACCAACGACCTTTCTAGGAGTAACATACGTGATCTCGAAGCCCAGACCCCCTCACAACCTATTTCGTACCCACGCCCTAGTCTATTCCGGTCGGGCTCGCCCCACTCTATCGGCAGGAAGGGATCTATGGGTCCCCCTGCACCTGTAACCGCCTCCGCCGGACAGAGCCTCTTCGCGTCGTTGCTTGGGCCTCCCCCCGCCAAACGGGCGAGGACAATCCGTAACCCTGAAGATCCGCCCGTGCCTGCCCCAGTAAGGCCGACGAGCACAGCATCTGCCGAGAAACGGGCGATGGGCTCGTCGGAACGTTCCCGCGTTTCTAAGTCTACGACTAATACCTCGGTGGCGGAACGCACACGATCTCACGCTAAACCCGAGAAACGGGACACGAGAAAGCGGTCCAGGGCCGCCAAGAAATCCAGGACCAAAGCCAACGGGCCGAGCGAGGTGGACGATATGAAAGCGGCAAAGACCCTGACTTCATTGCTCATGCATTCGCGTCCGGGAGCGGGAAGCACGTCTTCCCCACGCTCAACAATTTCCGCGCTGTCGGATGGAGATTCGTCATACTCACACTTTGCTGAGAGCTCGTCACGGACTTTTGCCGGACCTTCCTCTGTCAACCTCTCTAACAATTCATCCACGCCCCCTCCGCCCGTCCATCACACTCCTGGTGCAAGACCGCCGAAAGTGAAGCGTGGAGATGACGAGATTTCGAGACCGGGTCCTTCCGATAGTGAGGCAGCAGAAATTATGATGTTCCTCGCGACGTCCCCATCCCCTGCGCGTCCTACTGTCGCTAAAGACAGAGATGCCGAAGCGTACCGAATACTCGGAGGCGGCGCTCGCGTTTTGTTCCCCAACGCTTCTGACACCCCCAACCAGCCCAAATCGCTCCGCAGGGATCAATCCGGGAGCTTTGCTTCGACGATCTCCGCGATTGGAGACATGGGGGAAGGATCCCTGCGTCCTTCGCAATCGTCGACAATCGTTGAACCTCCCAGCAGGGACGAGGAGGTGGATGGTATGCAGGTCGACGTGGTTCCTCCCACTCCTACCGACGTCCACCCATCTGCTTCAGGTCCCTTCCCTCCAAGTTCTCCTAATTGCTCCTCGACCATGCCTTCTACTGGGTACACGCCTCTACAACTCCTCTCGCGACCTATGGAATCTCCTCAAACTCCGGCAAATTTCCCCTTCCACCTCAGCGAGTACTTGAACGTTTCTCCTTCTCCCCTCGTTCCCCCAAAGATGGCTCTCACTCCGCTGGCATCCTCGAAGAAGGACGTGGGAAGGAGGTTATTCGAGGACGAGCATCGCCGAAGTGGATCCCCAACACACGCAGTGGGTTCTGGTCCCCTGGGATCCGGAATCGACATCGTTCGGACCGTTTCTTGACTCTATTCACGTTTTGCCGATCACCACCGATCCGTCCATCCTACTACCAAGTTAAGTACTTTCTCTCCGTCACTTTTACTCACTCTATACTATTCTCCTTATCTCCGACACAACCCTCCGTTTTGCCTTTGTTCTCCATCTTGTCCCGATACGACCCAACACTATTTGTGTCTTCATAGTATCCGCACCCAGCCGTCCACACGAGATCCATGTATTACCTCCCCCGTGCTCACTCCTCTTTCTCTCGTCGACTTGTTGTGTTTTACGACTTGTTATTTCACTCCAATCTATTTTTCGCCCATCTTACCATATTCAGCGCGCAATCTTGTGTAACATTGCCTTCCTTATCCCTTCACCCTATCCTCTATCCTCTTCTTTGATGCCAACCTTCTCGATATCTACCTATAGCACGACCGGCCCATGAATTATTCCCTTATTGTGTTTATCTTCCTTTCCCCAATGACTCGTTCTCTTCGACCCTCTCCCGATCACCTACATCAATCACGTTAACGACCTCCGGTTCCAGCCTACCGCATTAATTTCCTATACATATTTCTCTGACTTACCTCACGTGTACTCGGAATGTATCTTGACAATTTTTTTTCTTCTTCATACCCAATCGAATCGGAATGAATTACCCATACGTGGGCGAGCCGAGGGGGGGTGATTTTAGTTTCAGTCTCAAGTTCCGCGAGTAGCGGATCGGGTTCGGATGGAGGGGGGGACCATTGTGATTGCGTTGTTATACAGGATTGCAGGATGAAAAAGACAAAGGGCTAAGGTGGAAGGGTTAAATTTGACTTTAATAACGTTTACTACTGTGTTATCTCTGTATTAGCGTAGCATTGGGGCAAGAACGAGGATTGCGCGTGGCGGAAACACACCATCTCTATAGAGTCCTGAGGGAGCGAAGAAGAACCAAGCCTAACCTTCCCCCCCTCGAAGAAATCAAATCTACGGAACCCCTCCCCCTTCCAAGCAGCAATTAACCTCAAGCATTGGGGGAACACATGACGCCCTGCGTGTGCTTTTCAGTACTTGAGGGTCTCCTTCCATCGTTCGGCGATTGGCTCGTCTTTGAACGCTTCTTGCAACACCTGTCGGACATCTTCGACGTAAACGAACCTGATCCCTTCTTTTACGCTCTCTGGCACGTTCTCCTCGATATCCGCGCGGTTGGCGGTAGGTGCGAGGATCGTCTTGATGCCCGCTCGATGAGCAGCCAAGATCTTCTCCTTCAAACCGCCGACTGGGAGAACCTGTCCTACGAGAGAAATTTCTCCGGTCATAGCTGGCACCAGCGAGTTAGCTTACAACGAGGGTTTCCTGACCAAAGGTGATTGGCGGAACTTACCGATGTCAGGATTGATCTTTGTTTTCGTGAACAACGAAACGAAGGCAGACAGGATAGCCGTTCCGGCGCTTGGTCCTTCCTTACCAATGCTTCCCTCTGGCATGTGCACATGAATGTCCCGATCGTTCAGGAACTGAGCGTCCGGGGATGATGTCACTCCGAGCTCGTAAGCGTGGGTCTTGACCCAGCTCAATCCAATCTGCGCGCTCTCTCGGATGACTTCTCCGAGTTTACCGGTCAACTGTAAGCTACCCTTTCCAGGCATGGACTAGGTACGTGGTGCAAAAAGACAGAATCAGGGACAAGCCAGCGAAGCGCCGAGGATTCCACGGTTCAGAAAAGGCGCTCTCTCAGAGATGAAGGTATTCTAACGTACCGAAGCTTCCACGGGCATGACCGCACCCGACCCATTGCCCAGGTATCCCAATCCGGTGCTGACCCCGGGAGGTGGTGGATGGACGTACATCCTGTCCTTCTGGTAGACAGGAGGCCCAACATAGTCCTTGAGATTATCGGGGGTGATCTGGACGTGAACGCTGTTGGGGACTTCAAGCGGCTTCCTGTCCTCGGTCGTTACATTACTCTGTTCCTCGGTGCTGCTGGAGACAGTCTCGGCGTTGGACCGCGCATCGGTAGGCTCTGTGGCGGGGGACTTCGCGGGCTGCGACAATTCTTCCTTAGCTGCCTCCTCGTTCTTCACAGCCTTGTCCTCTGGGAAGGCTTCCTCGCCAAGGTCCTGAATGATCTTGAGGGCGGCTTTGCGATAAATCTAAAAAAGGTTCATTCACTTCCTCCATATCTGGAAACAATTTCACTAGTCCTAACCTTCTCGATATGCTTCTTCAGGTTGCGAACACCACTCTCACGGCAGTAATACTTGATGAGAACGTCCACGGAGGCAGAATCAAGGATAACATCCGCATTCTTCAAACCCGATGCTTCGCGGGCTTGGGGTCCGAGGTACTTCTCGGCGATCATGGACTTCTCCTCAGATACATATCCACTAGCCTCGATAACCTCCATACGATCCAACAGCGGAGCAGGTATGGTATCCAAGTTATTGGCTGTAGATAAATCAGCACAAGTTCGATGCATATACACGGTTCAAAAGCTCACCGGTGCAAACGAAAAGTACCCGAGAAAGATCTACAGGGAGATCCATACTTGATCTCGGGGTGAGCACAAACTCGAGGGCGTGATAGCAGCCAAACTTACTAGTGGTCCAAGAATGCGGTATTCTGCTCGGGGTCGAGCATCTCGAGGAGAGCACTAGCAGGGTCACCGTTTATTCCCTTACCGATCTTGTCGACTTCATCAATGAGTACCAGAGGGTTCTCGACTCCGACGCGCTTGAGAGCTTGGATAATCTTTCCGGGCAGGGCTCTATGGGCAAGTGAATTTTAGAACAAGCCAGTAGGCATGGAGGGGACCCGCTGCATACCCAACGTAGGTCCTCCGGTGACCCTTGATCTCGGCAACATCAGTCAAACCACCGACAGAGAACCTGAAGAACTTCCGCTCTAATGCTCGAGCGATCGACTTTCCAATCGAAGTCTTTCCAACACCAGGGGGACCGACGAGACAGATGATCTTGCCTTCCACGGTTCCGCGAAGCTTTCCGACGGCCAAGAACTCCAGAATCCTGTTCTTGACATCCTTCAATCCGTAGTGATCCTCGTCCAAAATCTTTTGGGCATTAACGATCGAGTAGTTCTCCTTGGAATGTTGACCCCATGGAATCTATACAGGGTGTTAAACACGGATGGATTCAATTGCTGTACGATAGACAAGTACCTGGGTGATCCATTCCAAGTAGTTCCTCGTGACGTTCGCCTCAGAAGCAGCGGGCTCAAGATGACTTAGTTTGTTAAGCTCTTCGTCGAAGACCTTCTGTACAGCCTCCGGCATCTTCAACTGAACAGCCCGTTCCTTGAACTTCTCGATCAACCTGTCTTTTCCGTCAGACTCCATTCCAAGCTCCTTTTTGATACCCTTGAGTTGCTCCATAAGATAGTACTCGCGTTGCCTCTTCGCAATCTTTGAATCAACATCCCGGGAAAGCTTGCTCTGAAGTTGGGCATTGATCAATTCCTTCTTCAGAACCAGGAGTGCCTTCCTGAGGCGGTCATCAACGGTCAAGCTCTCCAAAACATCCTGTAACTCTCGAACATCTCCAGTAGACACGGCAGCCGCGAAGTCGGCAAGCTTGTCGGGCTCGTCGAAGACATTGGAGGCGACTTGGTTAATGGAGAAGTTCGTGATTTGGTCTCGGAATAATGGGTTGAGCTGAGCGATATCCTTGAACACGGATATGATCTCCGACATGAAAGCGCGAATGTATTGATCATCCTTGTTATACGGGAGGGTGGACAGGTTCTCAGTGTTGACCACAGAGATGTCGAAGTCGTGTAAGAACGAAGCCTGGACCGAGTTGAGACGCGATTCCGGAGAAGGTGATGGAGGCGGGGTGGGTAATGACTCTTCTTCGGGCTTCGGCTCCTCTACCTGTTCCACAGAGGTTGTCGCAAGACCATTACCGGGTTTGACCAACTCCGTAATCCGAATACGACGATGTGGGTAGAGGACAGCTGTCAATCCCTCCTCGCCTCCATCTTTTCCAGTAACGTTACCAGGCGAATTGGCAGCAAAGATGCTCGTAATCTGTGCGAAGACACCAACTTCGTGAACTGCGTTCGGATCCGTGATGATATCACTATCGGAAGTCTCGTCCTTGAGGAGGAAAGCACCGATGTATGGTTGTCCACGTTTCATCATTTCCTTGACCGCTGCAACGACCGCTGGGTTGCGAATGACCACTGCCTTGTAAAAGCCGGGGAACAGGGGGCGTCGCGCGATGGGTAGGGCCAGGACCTGGGGATAGTTTTCAGGAATAGTGGGTTTAGTGAGGGTTGTCGGCGGGGGAGACTGAGGCGGAGGGGATTGCGGAGGTTCTGAAGGTGGAGAAGATGAGCCCAATCCATCGGGGTTTTCGTTATCCGACGGAGGTGCGGAAGACGGTGGAGAATCGGCGTCGGATGGTGGCTTTCCCCCTTCTGACCCTTCCGACCAAGCAGTTGAATCCTTTGGGTCATGTCCGGGTGAGGACTTTGGAGGTTTTTGGTCGTCACTATCTCCACCATCCCGATTGACCCATCGAGGGTAATTCCACCGCGGCGACGCCCGAATGTATCCGGCAGCGAGAGCTGAACTCCGGAACGTTCTAAGGGTGAGTGTAGCTCGCGAACTGGGCGTTGTGAGTGGTGGTCTCGACGGACCCGCCCCCGAGGCAAGGTGACGAGTGACAGTTGCGGAACGACGCGCTGCCGTGAAGCAGGAGCCGGGGAAAGCCATGACTACACGTTAGTGTATCCCCTCAAAGAGCCTTTGGGCTACTCGTCGACTAGCGGGGCGGTCGGGGGAGGAGAGTGACGTTGAACACGAGAGCGGATGGGAAATTCCACGGGGGCGGGTGAATAAGCTTCAACGGCACGTGATCTACCCATCCGATGCTTAAGTTATCGTTCGGCGGGTGGTACCCAACCCAACATTCACCCGCTCGCATACAGCAGGTCAAAATAGATAATTATATTTAGTCGACAGCACTACACGGTCCAAGGCCACAGGGATCTGCGAAGCTTCATTAGCTCAAGCTCACTTCATCCTATTCAATGTCAGAAAAAGAGCATTTAGGAAAATGCCCACAGCCGGACGTAAATCAAACCACGTCGCGAAAACGGTGTCGTCTTCCAACGGGTCATATGGCCCCGGCAGCGTATCATCGTCGAGAGCAACCCATATAGTGAAAATAACACTTACGGATGAACGTGTTTAATCGTCGTCACTGTCTGTCAACTCCTCACCCTCTTCGACGCCCCCGTGCGATGCATGACCGTGCCGTCGAGCCCAGTGATACCCATCTGCATAGGGAGGTATTCGGAACGGAAAGATGAGAGTATACCATGGACTACGGTCGTGTCAGCTGAGAGGGAGAGAATGCGGGATTGTATGACATACTATCGTCCATCCCCGATATTGAAGAATAGGGCCAGATTCTTCTTTACTCTGTGTGAAATTATGAATACAGATCTTGCCGCCGGGAAGGTACACGTTACCCCAGGTCGTATGAATTGACAAATTCCTTGATGGGTAAAGTGAGTACGTCGTCTTCACCAGCAGGAATTGATCTGCACACCTGCCCTCTAGACCTAGCAATCTTCCGGTATTGCTCGTTGTCTTGCGCTTCTACGGACGTTTCGCCTTGTCCTACACCCCACAAGTGCACCCCGAACATGATCAAAATTGCGAATCCGATCACGCATGACAAGGCGAACTCTGTGATGTACACAAACTCGGGTGTATAATGGTCCCAAGGTTTCTATAGAGTCCTGTGACGCTGAACGAAGTTTCAAAGATGCAGGAATTGCTTACGTCTGTGAGGCCGAGGGAATCCCCCAAGAGGGGGAAACCGTTGTATGCGAAGAAAACGGTCGAAATGAACAGATATATCCTGTGTCGGTCATCTTAGCGAATTGTGTGGTCGAAACGAGGAAAAAATATACATGAAGAGGACGAAGTGCCTTTCGTTGTGCAGCCCCACGCATTGGTTAATCCCTAGATATTCATCAACGCCGACCCTGACCGTGACGAAAATTTAGCGCACACTGCAGCAATGGTCAGCACCGGGCGGACCACGGGACACTGTATCTTACTGGACAATGGTGGTCGAACTTCAGCACGCAATGGTTGCAAATCTTACAATGGTGAGACCTCTCGTGAAAAAAAAAGGATCAGTGTCTGGTTTGTTCGTAAATGCGCTGGGACACACCTCTGGTCGCTTCTGCCCACACTTTCTGCACTTGGTAACATAAGCGGGGGTGATAATCAGGTTCTCGGACCACCTGACTCCAGAACCCCCCAGAACCCCCCCTGGCTTATGCTCCTGCTTTTGTACGGACCAGAGGAATCCGGTACCGATCTCTCGTGGCGGATCTTCAACGAAACCAGGTGGGACCGTGCAAACGAAGTAGTAGTGTGTATACAGATTGAATACGATCAGGAGACACATTGGCGTCGTGATCCAAGGGTAGGATAGCGTGGGCCATACAACTGCGACTGGCACATGCATCCAAGGAGTTCAATACACAACCTGCGAGTGGACGTGGGCGAACCGGACGTACAGAAACACACCACGCCGACAGATATAAAGAAGAGTGCTGTGGCAACGAAGTAAGGCCCTACGGCACCCACAAACCTTTCTGCAAGTTTTTCAACGAATTTGAAGCAACGAAAGACTTGACGGGCGCAGAACATCCTGCCGAGTCCTGCGGTTCCGGGCTGGTTGCTCCGATGACGATGGTCTGGATCAAGGTGTCTTTTGATTTCCGACCGCCACCACATCTCCACTACCACCGCCCATTACCATGTCAGACCTCACAGCGATTGCGAGCGGTCCATCAACTTCATCCCCGTCGGATGGTTCGCGGACACAGATTGTTCACGACAGTCAACCGAGAGCTGATGACGGCTCCTCAAATCCGTCTCACGACCAGGAGAACACACCACACGGGGTCCTCCGTCTTAGAGGTGGTCCCAAGTCCAAACCTGCCGTCGTTTGGAAAGAAGACGTCATAGACAACGAGAACATGGGCAAGAAGTCTTCCAAGAGTACGTCCCACGCTAACCCACGCATGCTTTGTAAAACTGCTGATCAATATTGGTCTGTTGCTTGTGGTGGAATCAGTCTGCTGTATATACCATAAATCAAGGAAGTTTGGAGAGTCTTCTTCGGAAGAGTCTTCTTCAGACTCTGATTCAGACTCGTCATGCGATCACGCTCATCATCGGCACCGGCACCATCGATCCGCCAACGGAAATGGAGGAGCCGAGAAGGAGCGCAACGGAGAAGGTGCACAGGTCGAAGAACTTGAAAGCGATGACGAACCAAATGCTTATGAAAGGCCACCCGGGTGGAAGAAAAACAAGGGGAAGGGAAAAGCGAACGGCAAGCCCTAGGATTTCCGGCTTGTCAATTCTTTTCTGACCCTGCATAGCTTAAGGGGATTTACTGTTTGTTTTTCATCATGCATACCATCTCCCAAGCTCTTCGAGCACGACGCGAGCACGAGATATCGATCCCACTAGACCCATACCTCCCTGGAGGAATGATCACGACGTATGACTAATGTAATGCCAGATGTCAGGTATTTCTCCTGCTGGTAATCATAATTTTACTTCACGGATGAGGTGGAGGCGGTTTCCCCCACTCCTTGAGTACATCAGTGTCGATCGCCGATGTTGAGATTCATTCGTTGGTTCTCGAACGGATCTTGACTGGAACTGTCATCTCCTCGCTCCCTCTATGCGCTCTCTTCTCATCAAAAAAAGCCTCCCGGGCCTTCCCCAAACCAACCAGCACCTCACGCCTAAGTCGAGGTCTCGTCTCCGCAGATCTGGGTTCCAGTCCGCCGTGCAAACCTTCTTCATCATCCTGTTCGCTTCTCTTGGGATCTCACTGATCACCTATTCGGGCTTTCGTCGGTTCTGGTGCTCCCGCCGTTCCACGGCCGCAAACTCCGTCCTCTTCCACTTTACGTCAAGGCCGCCACTGGTCGATCGCACCATCCTCGAAAAGATCGCGGGATTGGATTTCGAGGATGAAACAGGTTCAGAGTCAGGGATTGACTTCTCCATTCCAATCAACGTCAATTCTTCCCTTGTCTTCTCTCCGTTCCTCCGGCCACCGAGGGTGACGCACATACCGGAAGTTCAGCCACAGGCGCCGCTGAGTCTTGAAATGGAGGCACAGAATCGGTTTTGCTCGGAGGGGAATGGAAATCGCGTTCTACCGCCCTGCAAGTTTTTGCTCCCGCTGAGGATTACAGGACGGGGCCTGAATGCGCGCGCCCATCTGGTGCAACTGTTAGAACTTGCTCGAGCACTCAACAGGACGCTGGTTTTGCCGAACGTTGGAAAGAACAGGGTGGGAGCTTGTCGTCGGTGGCGTTTCGGCGTTTATTACGATGAACAAGGACTATCAAGCAAGTTCGACGATGGTTCCGGCTATGTCATCCGACAAGATAGGTTCAGAGGTTGGGTTGATTCTCTCACATCTCCTCCCTCATCACAACTCGTTTCTCTGGACCGGACTTATCCTAGGACCTTTCCGCCGGTCGCTGTCGGCGAAGAGAGCAACAGCAGTCTCGACGTGTACATCGGGGGCAACTCAGATACGGCAACGATGTTCCATAGCCAAACGGGATGCTTGAACAAGAAATTTCCTCAGCTCGATCTTATCAACCCATTCTCCCCGTTGTTGTTTGTGGTCGCAGACTACAGTAAGCAGGAAAGGAACAGCGAGGGTATATCTCAGGCGCTGGTGGAAAAACTATCTGGACCAACACTCACTCGCGCACAATCCGAATCGCTCATGACAATCGGTGAACATTCAACGAACTACGACTTCAACCGTACACACATATCTCCAGACGTCCTAATAGTATCCTGGAACATACCTATTTTCATCTTCCAACCCCACCCCTCCACGACCATCCGTTACTCCCCTCAATTACGTGCGCTGGCAGCCAGACTGGCAAGGCGCCTGGGCTCGTACATCGCTGTCGCCTGGGACGTAGAAACCTCCGAGGGCGATGCGGTCCTTGGATGTGTGGAGGCTCTCAGATCCGCTCTTCACTACGTACTCAGCAGCCACGAACAGTTGAAGATCAGGAACATTTGGTTGGCCGGAAACCTGTCACCCTCAGACCTTGTACACACATCCGAGCCCTTCTGCACAAGTACATTTACGCAAGAGTTATTCTTCGCACCAGGCGTCAAACTGACTGGGATACACCAAGAGTTGGAGAGGATGGTCGGGGAGGGGGGAGAAGTGGACGACGTGACGGACAGTGGAGGCGAATTTGTGCGAAAGCAAGAGGGGTTAAAAGATGCCGGGGTGCTTGGGATCCTGGACAAACTCGTCTCGATGAAGTCGACGGTCTTCGCAACAGCTTCAAAGGGTTGTGGTAAAACAAGGTGCGTCTTCCCACCTCGTGTTGGAGCACCGTTGAGACTTGACGAACTGTCCCCAAAAATCCAGTATATTCACGAGGGAGGTCCTAGATTGGCGTGAAGAAAACGCAGAAGTTTTTTTCACTGCGAAGCTTAGGTCAGGGGATGATAAGGTTTGGGGAAGAACGGACGGGGTCGTCAAGAATGGGGCGGTAGTTGAATTTGGATGAAACGGATCGCTCCTTTGGGGTCACAGTCAACTTTTAGAGCTAGCACTGCCCTCGGGTATTCTCTCTTGGGGGACTAGAATTCGCGAACGTGGTCATCCTTTGGAGGTATAAAGGCGGATATGAGAAGCAACCCCAGAATAACCAACCAGCGGGTGCAGACATACCGTACAGGGGTGATGCCTCGGAGCCAGTCTCGCATGGTAACTCCGTAGGATGGGGGCTTGATCACGGTGGGAGTCTCACGAGACATTGTTTCAGTTCGGATGCGCGGGTAGTCAAGGAGAGTCCAGGTGAACCTCACGGGCAGGAAGCCTCGTGTCGCGGCCGGAGGGCGGGTACCAACTTGGAAACCTTATCTTGCCGTATTACTACGTGTTTTGATAAGATTTACGCCCAGCTTGGGCCCTTTGGTGGCCTCGCAAAGTTCCAAACACAGATCCGATTCGTCCTTCGATCGGGAGACAGTCATAAAGGCAGGACTTGTACGTTTCAGAATGGAACATTGGAGCTCCAAGACGGGTTAAACCTAACTCGACGCGTCCCCACCGACGCATCGAGAGTTCGTTACGAGAGTTGGAGACGATGGCAGGGCTTGTGCGTGTGAACGGATCCAAAACGAATTTTGAATGTCAACCACGAGATCGACCCATTCGTCGGAAAGTTCAGCTAGGTGCTGCAATAGCGTAAGAGATGGAGCCAAAGGAGGGTAAAAAACCGCCGCAGATAGGGATCTGGAAGCCAGCAACGATGAGATCGAACGACGCGACGGGCGGTTCGGCGATTCTAAACGTTGGACCGGCGCAGAGGCAGGTCCCAACGGTAGTCCTGGCGATAAGCGAAGAGACATTTGGGTCGTGAATTCGAGGCGGTCGTCGCACAGAGCATTATCGAATCCGTATCCACGAGAGGGAGAGCATTCAGCGGGCGACGCACGGGAATGTCATTTTCTTTTGTTTCGGCAATGAGCGCGTCGCGCAGTCTTTTGTCCTTTACCGCTCGATCAGTTGGTCCTCTTTCCAGGTTATTGTTCGTTTCGGCAAATTGAAAGCAAGAGAGGACCTCCTTGCGCTCGCCTCATCAGAATGTTTCACAGCGAAACAAAAGCCTTTTTGTCTTTACGGCCCAAATCTCTGCTCGTGCCCTCCTCAAACCTTTTTGTCTCCGTAAAAACCACTCATCCCGAATTCTACCAAAGGTCCTATATAAGTCATGGAGACAATGGCGGTATGGCCCAAACGCACACCTCCGCCTCCGCCCCCGCCTTCATATCTTTGATCTTCATTACCCTCGGCGAACAACGACCATGGTCTCCTACGCACAGCCCGCCGCCGCCAACTACTACACCCAGCCATCCCACCCGACCTCCAAGTCACGAGGCCATCGCCTTTGCGACGACTGCGGTGCCGTGGAAACCCCCTCAAGTCCTCGATTCAGACTATGTGGAGGGTGCATGACCACTCAGTACTGTGTACGTCCCGCTCTCGTGTTGTCGACGATCCAGTTATTGACCCCGATCCAGTCACCTGACTGCCAGAGGCGCCACTGGGCGTCACACAAAACGATCTGCCACCATACCGCTTCTCAAATGTCTGCTGCCAAGCAGCAACCAGTCGGTAGTCACTACGACGAAAACTTGGTCAAACACCTGCGGAAATTTACCTCCGCTCATCAAGAGCTTCTTAATTGGGCCGTTTTCCAAGCTCTCCAGCTCAAACGCGTCCCTGCCAACATTCGCCAACAGGCTCTCATCGTTGAGCTTGATTACCACCCGAATGCCCCCGACTCACTCCACCGGTACGCCAAATTTGTTACGTTGGCGGATCTTCCTATTTGCTCACACGGTTCGCTCTTGATTTAGCTTTACTATCAAGGGAACCCACGTCGTTCCTCGGACAAATGTCACTGGAGCTGATGCCAATGTTGCCGGCGATATTCAGCGACGAGACGACAGGTGCAGGAGAAACGGTGGTATCGGTGCTGCTGTTGTCTCCATCCAATGCGGCGGTCTGTCACAAGTGATGCCCGTAGAAGTCGATCCCCCGAGTCAAATCACCTGGGATTCGCGCGATGACTGGTCAGAAGTTGCCAGGCATTTCGTGAACTCCGGTCGAACCGACTTCAAGCCGATATCCTCCTCTTCTCGAGGGTCAGTCGCCCTTTAACCTGTTTTGCATTGTTTTTTGTTTTTCTGACTCTTTTTTCAGAATTGTATACGGATGATCTCCGACACCTATAATAGAGAACGATCGAGGGCTGGGCACCCGAATTGCACACCATCTGCATCTGTTATCTCGCATCTCATACATAATGATTCCCCTTTGGTGCAAGGACGTTCACATTGATCTTCGATATTCGCTTTCGTCTTCGCTTTTCGACTACAAACATAGTCCGCACTTTGTGTGCGTTTCGTCTGCATGCTCTGGATTTAAAAGCACCACCTTCGCCCTTCTTGTACATTTGTAATACTTTTGTTTTGTATCCCGCAATGACTTGAAGCAACGATAATGTAACAGATTGCTTTTCCGATTTGCTTGGCGAGTGAGCGGAACACAGGATCTTCCATGGGGGAAACCGACGGACCGACTGATGCCGAACGAGATAAAGACTCCGGCAGCTCGGATGGTCCAGTGGGCCAAGCTGACAAAATCCGGGATCAGACGAGGACGATCTGTCAGCATGACTACACATCTTAAAATTCTCTTATCATGGATTCTTCTTCGTCGACTCGTTTATCCATTTTTCCAGCCCCACCGGAGCTCGCCATGACCGGGGGGATGCCTAACTTTGACGTGTTCTCACAGCCCCAGCACTTCCTTGCGCTCCCGCGGCCCGATGTGACACTTGGGCCATTACCCCATGGTCTCACAGATACCACCACCCTCGCTGCCCATGACTTCGATGTCGACAACCGAACGGGTTTCATGCCCCCGGAACCCCCGCTTGCTCGCCTCCCGAGCGAGTGGGAGACGTGGGAAGCAATCTTGGACTCCGCGTTGACGAAGAGGTTGAAGCTTTATAACGGTTTTAATACCACCGACGACAACCGTGTCGAGTCTGCCGCTTGGAGAGAAGGCGTGCGCAAAGTGAGTGGGATTCCTGCCGCCATCCGAATGACGCGCATTGAAATGATACTGTGATGGCTGATCACATTTTTCATTTCACTTTAGCTTCCCGTTTTACCAATCGATGACCTCAAAACTTCCGAAGTATGGTTGAGGAGAGCTCACCATGTTCTCGTCTGGGTTACGCAATACTACATCCATACCCAACCAGAAGACGTACAACCGATGATCCCACGCGGCGTCACCATACCCTTGCTGCGTGTTTGTCAGCAACTCCTTCTCCCCCCAGTCATCACCTACTCCGATAATGTCTTGTATAATTGGGCTCTTATACGCCCCCAAACGCCTCCCTCGGGGCAGGAGGGTTTTGAGTCCCTCTTGTTCCCTCTCTCCGCTTCCTCCACTGCCTCCGCACCCGCGTTAGACAACCTCAAGTGTTTGGCGACTTTCACCGGAACACGCGATGAGGAAGAATTCTACCTTTCCTCTGCCCGTATCGAGTTCCGTGGCGTTGAGGCTTTGGAACTCATGCGGGAGACCATGGACGAAGCTTTCGTTGGTGATAACACCGCTTTACGGCGTATAACTTCCTACCTCCAGAAATTATCTGTCGTGATCAAGGACCTCGCCAAACTTCTCGCAGACGTCCGACAAGGATGCGACCCCGAGTTCTTTTACCACCAGATACGACCGTGGTTTATGGGCCAAGGTTCCGGTCCAGCCGCAATAAAGTGGGTTTTCGAGGGGATCAACGAAGACCCTGCCTTTGTTCAACCAACCGAGCTTTCTGGCCCATCAGCAGGCCAGAGCTCTCTCATCTCCGCACTGGATATCTTCCTCGGGGTTTCTCACGAGAAGGACCCCACCACTGAACAATGGCTGAGGAGGATGAGGATGTATATGCCTCGTCACCACCGCAACTTTCTCCGTCACCTCGAAAATAACCCTCGTCCCCTCAAGGCCCTCGTAGAAACCAACAAGGATCATCCAGGGTTACTAGACGCATTCAACGCCTCTGTAGAGTCTTTAAAAGAATTCAGAGACACCCACGTCAGGATCGTAGCCATTTACATTGCTGGCCCTGCAAGGAGGGCTGGGGAGCGTCTCGGTCAGATTGGAGGGGGTGGAGCGAAGGGGACAGGCGGGACAGATGCTATGTCATTCGTGAAGGGTACTAGAGATAATACGACGGCATCAAAAATTCCGCAATAGACAATTCCTAAATTACAGAAATTTAACTCATCCTCGACTCATAATGAGCCCGCTGACGCTGTCTGTTCAACAAGGATTCCCTAAGTACCGTTTCGGTGGTCTAGTGGTTATGATTTTCGCCTCACACTGAGTTCTCGCGAAAGGTCCCCGGTTCGACCCCGGGCCGAAACATTTTGTTCAGGATATACGCATGTTTCAAGTATTATCTGCCACTCTGTCGTTACACCGAAGGTCACCACCATACAGATCCAGTCATTAACCTTCTACCCGTCCCAACCGCCTTCGCACTCAAAACCTCCCCGTTCGTGTCAATGTTGGCTCCGACTGTCAGGACTCCGCTTGGGTGTTTGAGGTTCACGAGCGAATCTGGGCCCCTTGTTTGTGAAGGGGGGACGAGATCCCATGCGAGCGAGCCTTTGATCTTGGATGCGACTCCAAGGCAAAGAGCGAGGGTTGCAGGGCATGCCTTGTGGATGACCCCCATAGAGAATGCGTGGACCTCAATGTCGACGTCCGTATTAGGAGGAGGGGAAGATAGGATGGCAATTTTGGGCTGCGCTTGAAGGTTCGGGTCCAACCCCATCCTTATCGCGCCGGCTTTGCGGATTATTTCTACAATAGTGACCACATCCGGATTGGAATGATCGATCGGGGTGTCGGAGGGTAAACCGAGGATCTCGCGAAGACCCTGGGAAGTAATGAAGACAGTGGGATTCGTAGCATCAACCAGGGACACACGGATCGAGAGTCCGGCCCTCGAAGGGGTATCGATTCGTAACGCGTCCACTGGGTTCCCAGTCGGAAGCAACTTCCCGGTACCGGCACCACCGGGAGATACGAAATCGAGAACGATTCGTGAAACGCGTCCTGGCACGCCCGCCAGGCTGGCCTGGTCGAGATCTAAAACGGGGATCCAGGATTTCGTTTGGTCCTTCCACCGAACAGGGAATGTCGTATCGATCAACTTGCTCGTGTTCTCGTTGAAGGACCTCATGGTCGCAGTCGTCACTCCCGTCTCCGGGTCTGTGCGTAAAGACGAATCTTTTGGTTTGCATATCCCGTCATCCAAAGCGAACACGCCGATCATGGTGGATAGGTTCCCGCAGTTCCCGGAGTAGTCGACGATGCTATCCCGGATTCCAACTTGTGCAAATGTGTAGGTGACGTCGAGCCCTGGGAACCGGGATCTGAGCTCCCGAGAAGGAGGGCCGACGACGCAAATTTTTGAGAGGCTGGAAACACCTCCGCCCATTCCGTTGAGCTGACGAGCGTGTATTGGATCCGGAGAACCCATTATTCCATGGAAAATTGGGTCCCAGAGGAGCTGGGAGGCGGGGAGATGGGTTCTGTTGATGTATACACCCTTGGATGTTCCGCCTCGAAGGAAAGAGGCTGGGAGAGGATTGGGGACCTTCATGATTGACATGTGAGGGGTTGAGCCAAACGTCGCAGCTCTTGCTGAGTGGCGGGGCGCCGGTGATCGGGTTCCGTGCCAAGGCGCCCGGAGTGTCCCTGTTCGGAGTTGTTTGTTCAATCTCGACGGAGTGCTCGTCTCGGGCCCCGACGGAGCTGAGTATATGGTTTTCGGCGTGTTTGACAGAGCCTCATCCGCAGTGAGGGCCCAGGGGCCTGGAGTTTTCAGTGGTTAATCGTTCCTCCTGACAAGGTCACTCTTATCAATCGCGATTTGCACAGTCCGCACCCCACTTCTGTGCCACGGTTTTAATACCGTTCTTCAACTTAGGCCCTTCTCTGAGTGTCTACGCTGTCCACACGTTGTTTTTGTGGGAACCAGGGCGAGATATTTTGGAACGCACCTCAAATGTCGGGAGTTGACAAATGTTTGCGACAGGCCCCAGGTGCGTGCAACGTAAAAAGAAAATTCCGTGTGGGGCATTGAAATGTCCAAACCGATATAAATTCTACAGTTGGACTCCCCCTGCAGCCAACCGATGTGCCTCGCGGGCGGAGACAAGGTTCCCCTCCAACTACCGCCTTGTCGCAGTCTCCTCGTCGCGACACCGGAATGGGGCCGGTTCGGCTGATGGTAATGCTTACTGGGGTTAGCGTTAATGCTCCAAGGGAGGTAAGGTTTGGGCTCACGTCTGGGAGAGCGGAAAACAGCATGATGGGAAGGCGTGACGCTGTCAACACGAGCGATAAATTCAAGGTTTACAGTCAGCCGCCCGCGCACGGCGCAGCATTGGTACATCGAACCTGCTTGTTACACAATGGGTCTCATTCCATAGTCCAGATAGAGGACTTGGTGACTCGCTTATTCTTGTGACATTAGCTGGCGCATTTGACTCGCAATAGCGGAAACCCACTTTCTGCGTCAAGACGAGCGATCAACGTTCAACTGCTGCAGCGGCTCGGAGGAACCCCAAAAAACAATAAAACCCTGTTCGAAGGAGTCGCTTCGGAGTCCCCCTTTCTTTGCGCAGGGGGGGGGACACTGAAGAGGTTGTGTCTAATCCTAACCACACTCCGGGCATTCCGGCCCTGCCTGGTGGAGTCGCTCGATCGTTGCGGGCGGAACTCGACCTTTTGAGGTTACCACTTGGATATCACCTCGATGCTGCAATACATAAAACATTACTCCGCCTTCTCATAAGATGCCACCCCACATGTCAAAACCCATGGCGCACAATCAACCACCGTTAAACGTCAACGACTTGACCAGAATGTGGGCGGGTTTGAATGGGTGGGAGCTCTGTGCGTGATCAATTTTTTGTTTCAAATCAGCACCTTGTATATCGCAACTACAAGGGGAAGATGCGGTGTTTGTGAGGGAAGAGAAAAGGGAAAATCAAATTTGGGTGTGCTCGGGTTTCGTACCCTGACACCAAAGCCGGCCGATGCGCATGATGGTGGTTTGCTACGGTTTCGCTTGCAACAGAACACGACTAATTACAATGTGGATCCCCCTCACCCCGGGCGGGGGTAAGGAGCCCCTTATCGCGGACCGCGCGGGTGAGTACTGGCTTGGGTGTTCTAGGCATCTATTATACAGATTTAAACGAAAGGAAATGGGCGCGAATGGGCCCACCTGACACGATATTCGACTCCCTGGGGGGCAGGTCGAAAAATCACGATTACGCCCGGGGGCCGGGCGAGATTGTTTTGCCTTTTGTGCATCTGTTCTGGTAAGCATCCACGACGTAATCGCGCCCCGCACCGTTGCGCCTCCCTTCCTACCTCGGGAGATGTGTACACACTCGGGTAAGAGCTTACAATCACGATCCAACCTGCACCGCGCCTTGATTGTTACCACAACCATCCGGTAACTTTCCCACGCCCAGACCCCTCGCCCTCGAGGCGGGGCGTCGCTGGATGGGCTCATGAGGCAAGTCTGAGGAGTCCTGGTTCCTACTGGGAAGGCTCCCTAAATCATCAACCTGGGCTGGCGGTCAGCCCAGACCCTGTGGATCTTCCTTGATCTGCTTGGATCGCTCGCGATCCTCCCCTCAAACCTCCAACCTCTCCGGTACAGTTGGTGCGCGTTTTCGATGGGCGCATATTCCACCGATCCCCCTCATTCGACTTCGAGGCCTTCCAAGAAGGTTCACACTACCCCGGGGCCAGCCGCCCGATTTTTACGGCGAGTTCGCTCCTTCCGTTTCGGCAAGTATGGTGCAGGGGATCCCATCCCTTGAGGCGCACCCCTGGGGCCCGCATAGCTATTGGGGTCGAATTC
>Ga0307517_10003995_pt1 | contig 22823 bp, 18 predicted proteins | sample 23_EM_MG_FD_194515 | JGI IMG/M metagenome (GOLD analysis project Ga0307517, IMG submission 194515) | Populus trichocarpa ectomycorrhiza microbial communities from riparian zone in the Pacific Northwest, United States - 23_EM | ecosystem: Host-associated > Plants > Roots > Unclassified | place...
AACACAAAAGCTCCAAAAAGTTACAGCACCAATACTTCCTCACTTTTCTTTCATTTGCTCCGAGACAAACAGAAAATTCAAATCAAAACCAAATATTTTGCTCTTTTCAATACTACTTAATTTTTTTGCAAATGTTAACTAACCACTCGTTTTATACTCAATTAAGAAAAAGATTTTTCTTTTTCTCAATCTAAGGAATCAAATACTAACACGACAAGTTTCAATATTTAATAAGTTCCGTGCTTTTTTTCCTTCACTTTCTCCATCCAAAAACACAAAAAGCTTATATGGAGACTGGAAAAAGAAAACAACACAAAGAAATTGTACACAGTATTCAATCCTAGCGTAATATTCACTAGCCATTTTAAACTCACTTAACTTCATTTTGTCAGCAGCCCAATAGAAAATCTAAATCAAACTAATTAATTCACACTGTACAATGCAAGTTTAATTGTTTTGCCAAAATTTTCCAATTAGACATCTTATGCTCACTAATAAAGCAAAGAATTTTCTCGTTCTCAATCTCAAGTATCCCATGCTAACGCAAAACACAAAAGTTTCTCACATTTTCCTTCACTTTCTAAGCAACCACACAAAAAAACATAAATTAAAACCAAGTAATTCACATTTCCACTACTTTATTTCTGCCAAAATGTAACAAAAATAAGCATTCTGCACAGAAAAAAGGTCCTAATCTTTCCAAATTTCTCACAATTTCCTTCATTTTCTCAACCAAACACACACAAAAAAAAACACAGAATTTCAATTTTTCACCTGAGAAACATGAGCAGTACCAACTAAATGCACGACACAAGTGCCACCTTCAGCTTTCGACTCGCACGTGAGAACCATAACGCTTCTAGAAAGTTCCTCTGGTAGCTCCTTCCTCCCCATCACGACGTCGTTTTTGTTATCATCCTCGCTAAGTTCATTAGCAACATCAACTATGCTTTCGCTTAAATGATTATCGTTATTGCTAGGACTTTCGATGTGAACAAAATCCTCTTTAGAAGGGTTCGGATCCATAGGATTCCGGTTCGGGTCGGCAATTATAGGATTTGTGAGTTTTTTGGTAGCAAAGGTGATAATTTGGGGGAACTTTCGGCGTGAGTAGATTGAGTGAGAGAAATTGAAGGTGGTTTGGGGGTGGCGGAGAGGGAGTTTCGTAGTGATGGTAGTGAAAAATCGGTGTGAATCGGGTGAGTTAAGGAGGGAGAGTTGTGAGCGAGTCAAGCGATTCATTAATCGGGATTTTATGGTGGTGGAGACTTTATATGGACGCTGACTCGGTGGTTTTGGTTATCATGACGTGGTGATACCTGTCTTTATAGGGCTTTCGTGGGTCCAGTTTTACGTGGCTGACTTGTTTGGATGGTAAACAAGAGTGAAGTGTTAATTCCTGCTTTAACTTTATTTGATATTTTTTTCTTGTTTTCATCTATTTTTTTTATTTTCTTTTCAAACAAATAATTTGTATTGACAATTTAATTTATTTTTTAAACTAAAATAAAACTTTATTTCATTTAAGAAAAAAACAATTTGATAAAAAAATATTCAAAATAAAACTTAACTGGGACAAATTACAAGTTATATAAACTTTTATATTACCTTGGTGAATATTTGAAGAAATATTTTTTTTTAATTTTAAAATTTAAATAATTAAAGAACATAAAATATCTTTTAATTATTGAGTTAATTTGCATTTTAAGTGTAAGTAGTATTTGAAATTATGATGAGAATTATTTTTTAAAATGATTTTTTAAAAAAATATATTAAAATTTTTCAAATTTATTTTTAACATTATCATATGGAATAATCTAAAAACATAAAAAAATTAATTTAACATAAAAATTCTCTAAATGCATTTTCTGACGAAAAAAATCTATTCCAACTTTGTATTCATTAGTTTGTCAAAAATCACGAGTTAATTGGAGAATTCAGAATTATATAAAAGCATGGACAGAACAATCTCCTCAAAAAACTGTGCATCCTGTTCCTGAATTCATTTGATACAAATCGAAACTCTGGTTAGCTATTTCTTGCTTGAAAGATAAATGCTGAACCAATGGCCATACCAGCAACTGCAAGAACCTTCAGAGCTGAAAAGGGTGGTTTCTGAGGAGGAAGTTCAAGAAGATCCTTCAACTGCAACAGAGGGAAGGAAGAACTGATTGTAAACAAGGTGGATGCTAATCTGGTTGTTCTTATGATTCCATTAAATATAAACTAAGGGTATAATGTGTCAGATTTCTATCATTGATGGACTAACAGCAAACAAGTACATCACTCGAAAAATATTCTTAACCAACCTCAATAGGTTGCTCCCAATACTTCTTAATTCCTTGCAAATGCCCTTTTCCGATGACTGCTACGACCGAAGTATGTTCTTTGGCGATTCTTAGCAGGATCGATGACATGTACCTGCAAGTTAGCCAAATAGATATGAATAAATTCATTCAAAAAGAACTTTGTAGAGAGCTCGTACCCCTGAGCTTTAAACAAGTTAATCACAGATTAGAGATTACAGATTAACTACTCTCCTGTACATAAATAGATATGCAATGAGTATGAGTTCAAGGTGAGTTTTTACAAAAACTCTTGTACCAAGAGTATGTAGCTTTGACATCAACTATAAACACGCTCCTCCAAAGAGACTCGGGCAATGGAAGTTGCAAAATATTTCCAGCAACTCTATTCCTTTTGTAAACTCATGCAATCAACATCAAGCAGAGAGAAACAAAAACAAAAGAACGATTTCTTAATGGACGCTGCTTCATCCTTTTTATGGAAGGCAACAACAGAAAAGTACCAGATTACAAAAATAAATGACGGGAAAAAAATATTAACTGATCTCGTTCGTCCACAAGGGTTTCCATTACAGTGGGGTACTGCTTGCTTAGTTTTTTAGTTGAAATAGTAACCTTCTTAACATCATCCAAGTCTTTTATCTGAAAATAAGGGAACAAATTGACTGTCAACCACGTTTAGAAATCTTCAATAATTTCTGCAGATAAAGGATAAAAAAAGAATTGGCGGAAAAAAGTGAAGGAAAAGAGAGTTTAGAGATTTTACCATTGTGTCGATACTCTTAGAGCTCGATGAAAATAATGTTTGAACAAATACAGCACACAAGAATTTTACTTTATGCCAAAAAGGCAACTTACCTTGTGTCCTCCTGAAAGTAATCTGTTTCAGTTGACACCATCAAAGTCAGATTAGTTCGTGACAGCAGTAAGAAAAATGAAAAAGAGTGGCATCAAAAGAGAAGTGGAGAAAATTAATTAAAGAAGCTCACAAAAATCGCTAAAATGGACAAGACTTGATAAAAATGAAAATGTGAGTTTATTGCTTTTACACAGTAATTCATTCAAGAATCAAAGTTGAAGAAGCAGTCCAGCAATAGAGATTTGACAAATCCAATAAATTTATCCACTCGAAATGTCTCAGTCCAAAATACAGAGTAACAGATACTTTAGATGGATGGCAATATATGTCTGGATGTGGAAGTGCTGCCCGTAGATTAGCACAATGGAATGCTAGCCAGACTATGAGAGAAGCCAGTACCTAGCACAAAAGGACATAACATGCATCCCACGCATCGAATCTCTCAGTAAGCCTTCATGGTGGTTAGACCATCCATTTGTATATGATAATAGACTTGAAACATTATTGCTAGCAAAATAAATGCTAGGCTATAGGGATATTGGCATAATATTATATTGATGGTCATTTTGGACTAAAGAATGCAAACCAAATGGATAAAGAAATTAGTGGGGACACTAGACTCGAGACACGGTTCACACATGTGTAAGGTCGAAGATGATGGAGGATAGCCTAACCCCAAAATTATTAGATTTTATTTGGGTTTATTATTGGGCTAAATTTATATTATATTGATGGTCATTTTGTTTAGAGGGTTATAAGCCCAATTATTGGTGTTGGGTTAATTAGTGTTTTACTATTTATGTGTTTTTCACATTATGGACAGTTAATGATGAATTAAGAAAAATCTGTGGATTTCTCCTCCTCCTGCCTTTCCCTTCCCTTCTCTTCTTCTTCCCAGCTCCTTCTTCCTCTTATTTCTTCCTCTCCTCCTTTTCTTTTCTTCAAATTTTATTGTCCCCCGTCAGAAACTAGTTTGGTTGTACAAAGCAACCAAGTGACCAATTAGGCAAACCATGAAATTAAACCTCATGATTGGCATTCAAAGACATAGCTACAATTTTTTCAGTCTCAAAATCAGCCTAAAGGAAGCTATACCACTAAATTTCTCTTATGAGAAAACTATAAGTGAATGGCAATCAAATGAATACTGCTATATTCATAAACACAACCACGAACTTCTATTGCAGTAATAGCAAAGTAATCCACACGCTCCCAAGCAAGAAGTGGGAAGGACAACATGGGTTAAGCAAATTAATAGGGAATCCAGCATATCAGTGTCAGAAGAAACATAGCATAGGTTAAGTATTTCCAACTGGCAAGACAGCAAAAGGATCTCACCTGTGCAGGGCGATCACCAAGTACCACCTTGGCCTCACATTTTCTTGCTTCTTCAAATGCTACCTGGAACTCAGAACCAGGAACAACTCCAAGCTTATCACCAACCTTACATAAAAAGAAAAACAGAAGTTGATCAAATAATCTTGATGCAAAAATTAACTTATAACATTCTCAATGTACAATAATCTAGTTTTCATTGAAAAGCATGAATAATAAATTCATCTTAGATACTTACGGTGGCATAGAACCAGCTAAGAAAAATTTGAGGCGCGTTTTGTGTTTTCTTCCACTTTTCTATCATTTCCTTCATTGTTGGTACCTTAACAACCAAAAGTAAAGACACCAGAAAGTGGAAAATTGAAGGGTAAAGAACATAAATGAAAGAAAGAAAGCAAGAAACTTTCCAGGGACAGACCTTTAAATTCCGAATGGTAAGCAGACCGACTCTACTTGCACACAATTCCAGAAATACAACCTGTAATCAACGAAGTTGCGAATCTTCATGGGACAAGAAAAAGCCATAAAAAAAAATTAAATTCAGGCAGCTAACCTTCTAAACAATGACCCTCGCATTAATATTTGGAATACAAATGTTATTGAAATTTCCAAAAAAAAAAAAAAACTGCAAAAGCACCTGTGGTTTCACATGACGGATTACAGCTTCTACTTCCCTGCATGATGCCTGCAACTCACAACCCAACAGAAAAATCAAGGTAAACAATTTGTAAATTTTTCAATTCTTGCACAAATTTGATAACCTTATAAATCCAGCCATTTTATACTCACTAAAGAAAAGAGTTTCCTTTTCTCAAGCATCCCAAAACACAAAAGCCTTCAAATTTTAATAATCCCAGCTTTTTCCTTCACTTTCCCATCAATCAAACAGAAAAATAAAATGAAAACCAAATAAAATACATGCTTTTAAATGCCATTTTAGTTTTGCAGAAATTACTAAAGTCAAGCTCTCTCAAACCAAGAATTTCCCTCTCTCAAGCACCCAGAACCAGAAAACACATAAAAAAAACATGGACTTTCAGCTTTCACCTGAGAAACATGAGCAGTGCCAACTAAATAAACCACACACTGGCCACCCTCAGCTTTCGACTCGCACGTGAGAACCACTACGTTTCTAGAAAATTCATGTAGTGGCTCCTTCCTCTCCGACGCGACGTCGTGTTTATTATTATCCTCCCTAAGTTCGTCAGCAGCATCAAATATGCTCTCGTTTTTTGTGGCAAATGTGGTAATTCGGAGGAATTTGGGGGGCGAGTAGGTGGGTCGAGTGGAAATGAGGGTGGTTTGGTGGTGGCGAAGAGGAGATTTGGTGGTGGTAGTGCTCGAGAAGAAGCGGTGCGAGTGTGGTGAGCTTAGCTGGGTGATTAGTGAGCGAGTCATCCGCTTTACATATCGAGTCTTCATCGTTGTGAGGTGTTTATACGGACGCTGACACTGGCAGTGCTGTGCATTATAGGGCTTTGGTGGGTCAGGTTGATTAGTTTGTTTTATTTATATTTTTTTGCTTGAGTAAATTATAATTTAGTCCATAATTTTAAAATGAATTTGTATGTTAATCCTCTTTGTTTTGAGAAAATAAAGTAATTCCCTTTACCAAAGTTGATTTTGAAACTTCTAAATTAAAAAAAGTGTTTTTAAGTTTGTATATTAGTAAGTGAGGTTGTAAAATTTGGTTTAGAAATAAACGATGGTTAGAAAAATAATTAAATTATCATAAAAAACAAATGGAAGAACTAAATTATAAAAATATTTAGATATGATATTAAATAATGAATAAATTTGATTTTCACTGTAATTTTATATTTAAATTAAGTGGAGGCGGTTAAGAAATTAGTGATTTATCAGCAACTTATTGCTAATTAATCAATGGAAATTTATTTGTGGTTGTTTTGTTCTTGTTTTCAAACCCTTTATTTTACTAAATAAATAAACACAACAATTCAACCAAATTCCTTTTCTAATTTCTTTTTAAAAAGAAACCACAATGATTTTGAACAACTTACTAATTAGGGACTAAAAAACGATTATAGGGACCAAATTGACAAGCCTTTCAAACCTTAGGCATATTAACGTAGTTCATCCTTCTATTCCTTCACAATACCTTTCACTTTCTAGTTTCTACGCCTGCAGTAACCTTCAGGCGAATCACTTTCTCTCTCAAAAGCTTTCTCTTTGCAAATTGTTTTTCTCATAGATAATATATAAAAATGGCGGAAAGGAAGCTCTTCAAGACGAAGCTATGCGTATTATACCGAAAAGGCCGCTGTCATCGTCAAAATTGCTCTTTTGCTCATGGAAACGCCGAGCTTCGTCAATCCATGCCTTCTCGTTATGGTATCTTTGCTCTTCGTTCCGTTTTTTCTCGCTGTGTAACCCTATTTACTGCTATTTTGTATAATTTTTAATCGTTTTGTTGTTTAGTTTTTCTTTGCATTATTACTGGCTGTAATGTGTTCTATACTAGGTTTCAATTATTCTTATTCTTATTCTTATTCTTATTCTTATTACTATTATTGTTATTATTATTATTATTATTTACTGTAATTAATCAAATTTGTGTGAAATTTTTTTGATGAGATTGCTTTTTTTTTTTTTGTATTATTCATTTTTTTAAAAAAAAATTGTTTGGTTGGGTATTGTGAGCATAGTTGTTGATAGATTATTTTGTGAATGGGAGTAGTAAATTTTACTTTTTATTTAATATTCATTTGTTTAATTTTGTGTTTTTGAAAATGTTTTAGTTTATTATTGTTACGAGTGACAATTTATGATGAATACTTGTTTTCCAAATGATTATGCATGAGTTCAGAGAAAAAGCAGTGCGGTAAATGTGAAGTAGGGAATACAAATGAGGAGAATTCTTCGATTTGGATTTTATTGATGAGTGATTTGGAGACGTAATCAAAATGTCTTGCAGCAGATTTTTGTTTCATTTGATCAGCAGTATCAGGTAGTGATTTGGAGATGCATCAAAATGGCATCTGGAGAATGTGTTTCGTTAGTGTCAGCTACTATTGGCTTCCTTCAGAATGGATATTGCTCATTGGTTAATCTTAGAGCTGGTTCCAGTATTTTTTTTTTTGTCTCAGGATCTTTATTCTTGTTCATCATACTATACTGTATCTGCAAAATGGCAAATAATTTGGTGAAGGATTGATATTAGCCTCGTTGGAAATTTATAGCCTGTGATTATATGGACATAGCAAGCAACATTGTCAGAGTTCTCAGGTCTTATCTCTAGTGCATTCAGTAGTCTATATCCTGGTGGAGCTCATTATCTATTATGTCTCCTTGAATATCCTTTTCAAGCGATTTCTACCGGAGAAAGTATGCATTGTTTTGCGGGAGTTATTTCATGAAGAAACCAATTCTTCTTGCTGATGGTATATTCGTTGACATTCTCCTGTATTATGGTGCTGGCAACAAATCTATATTATTCGGATTCTATTATTTTGCTTATTGTCATCAAGAAGACAGAGTATACTGACTTGTCTTATTTATCGTGCAAACATTATACCACAAGATTTTACCATGGAGACATCATATTTCTTATTGCTAATCAAGAAGTCAGGACATATTGACTGGTTGTAGTCAATAGATTCTCATTATTTCTTAATATGGCACCGGAGAGCAATCTGTGTTATTCAGCTTGTATTGTATTCACTATTCCTCATTAAGAAGTCAGAATATATTGTCTAGTCTTATCCAATGCGACTTCTATATTTGAAGGGTTCTCTTCCTGGTGTTATATGGTAACCTTCTTTGTCAATTCATAATACATTGGGATAGTATCTTATCCCCTTTGGAATTGGCAAGCAAGCATTAGTACTATTCATTGCTCTTACTAATTTTGTTCCTTATGATGGTAAGCTTGGGATCATTATGATTTACAGGTCCTCCGGTTGCTTTAACTGAAACGTAGAAGATACTAACCTGCTGTACTGGAATTTATTCCCTTCCTTATTGTAGGTACGCGGGACTATCGAGGTGGTGACTTGAGGGATAAACTTGATCAAAGGCTTTCTCCTAAGCGCCAGTATTCCCCAGGAAAAGATGCAAACAGACGAGACTCATTTCGTGGTCAGTAATCGGGTCCTTGTAACTTGTCCACATCTTCTCTTCATACAGTTGTATTTTTATCCCCTCTTTTATCTCTGGGCTATGGATGAGTAGAGTAGTGCTTTAAATTATGAATGTGTTAACATAAATTATTACAGGAAAACTAGAATATTTTATGTAGTTATCTTTTTTTTAATCCGAACACATATGTAGTTATCAACTCAGTTTCTTTTGTCATATGACTACAATTGTCCCCTGATTTTTCTTTTCTTGTTGGCTGCATTTGTTTCAGGATCCAGCCCTTCCAGGTCTCTTGAGAAAAGCAAGTGAGTCAACGCAGCTCCACCTTTTACTGGTTCTAATTTATTCAAGGTTCCATAGGTGTTGCCTCTCTGAAGATATATCTTCCCTTTTGGGTTGATGGCTGTGCTATTGGCTTATGTTTACTTAAGCTTTTATGTTCTTGACTGGTGTAGTATAATTTTTTGTATCCTTTGGAACTTCATAGAGAGAGCATACCTACATCTCCATTGAAGTGTTCAAGAGACTTCATAAAACTTTGAAATTTCAAACAGAAGTTTGTCACTGTACTTTCTAGTATTACTGGAGCCCAGCCAGTGTGGATTTCATATTGAAGAGTCCATATCTTTCTTGATAATGGTTGATTGACTTGGCAAGAATACTTAAGATATTTTTATCCATTTCATGGTATGAATGATCTGGTTGTGAAACATTTTCAATCTACAGCTTGGAAGTTGTGTTAATTAACACTTCTACATGGTCCATCTATGCCATTAGATGGTGTGGCTTCTAAGTTTAATATGTAAAGGACTGTAGTTCATTGTACACTCCAATCTAGTGGCTACAGTGAAAATGTGGCATGTTTGGGGAGTTATTGAAAACTGCTTGTGTTAAAAAGGTTTGAGGAAACAAATATGGCAGTGCTTTTAGAAATATCTTTGCTGATTCTATAAACACATATTGAATACATAATGGCACACAAACTAAATTTTTGTGTGCTGTTCTGTTTTCATGCCCACACTATACATATTTGGCTTCCAAAAAATAATTAATTTTGCTCCTTTTAAAGTGACAGAAAACGTAGGAAGAAACAGCAGTATGATGGCCAAAGTGATTTCTCTGGGAGTCTGAAAGTCTCAGATAGGGCAGATGACCAAGTTAAAGAAAGAAAAGGTGCATCATCTGAGGTTAGAAGAGCTTGATCTGTTTGAATATTTTTACGAGGGAAATTCCATTTTCATTTATTTTTTAATTTTGGAACTATGTGCAGCTAAAAGAAATGCAGTCAAACATCAACAAGCTTGAGCACCACAAATCTGAATTAATGGTGAGTGCTGCTCTTCAGTTTCTAGATTTTTTAGTTGCTATTCTGCATGCAAAATAATTTTCTTGTCATTGTTTAATTCTTTTATTTCTTTAACCTGTCAAGTTTGCTGTTTATTGACGGGAACTTATTATGTTTTCTCTTGTTGTTTCATGTTATCATCTATTGCAGTGGTTTGAGGTGTGCATTCCTTTGTGGAAATGTTTTTCTCAAGTAGTTTATAGTGGCTGAAATAAGTGAAATGTTGATCTATGATTATGAATTCTGTTAGTATGTTTCATGAATAAGATCTATTAAAGTTTGACCAGCTTCAATTTTTATGCTATCCATCATTTGGTCTTGGGATGCATGTTGCATTATGATAATGTTAAAAGTACTTTCTTCTGACTTCATAACTCTAACATGTATCCCAAGAAACTTCTTTTGGTATTTCAAATATTACAATTGTTCTAGGTTCCTTTTTGCTTTCGCTTTTCTTTTCTTTTCTGCTTCTCTTGGTTTTCTCCAAAAAGAAAGCTCATTGACTATTGACAAACATTGTGGATTATTTTAATAAATATGTAACTTAAGAAGCAAAAATATTGTACTGAAATTTCCGGATGTTTTTCAAGTTCACTCAACTTTTGGGAGAGTGGTAATGAGAAAAGCTGTTTGACATGGGACGAAGAGTTTACTGCAACATTAGTTGATTTGAAATCAGCTTGCTTACCACATAGGAATTAAAAACCTAGAGGACATGCATATTCCTTTTCCATAAATGCTTGAGTTGCCAGCTCGGAGTGTTGAATTGAAGCATGAATCATTTTTCATATAGTGATTTGTCAATCTACATGTCTTCAAGCATCCTTTTTTTGTCTGCTACCAACATCTTTTTCTTCCCTTATATTTGATGTTGTTGCCTTTTAGTTTCATGAGAAGTAAAGACATTTTGACACTTGGTATATGTATTTTCTAAAGATCTTACTGGAAAAGAAAACTGAAGAAGCAGATAGTCTTACTTCTAGAATTCAGGAGCTTGAGGCTCAATTATCTGCAGAGAAAGAGGAATGTAAAAGGTAATTGCTAATATTTATTATCATAGTTTACCAATTTTTATCTAACCTTATGTTATCTCTCTACTACTCGATGGAAGACACACTTCTTTAGTTTTACCTATTTGCTCTTTGCTACTGACCATTCAGGATCACTTCAAACATCAAGAAGTTTGTCAAAGCATATAAGCACTATGTGCAGGCTCAAGATGAACTTAAAAGGCATTTTTCTTGATACCATTTCTCATGATCTTTCTGTGTTTTTGTTTGTTTGACACATTTTATCTTTCTTTGGTGGTTGGTGGTTTTCATAAGTCGATTTATTCATGGAACTTTATAGGTCAGAAGTTCGATTTAAGAAGTTGGGAGATCAGCTTGTTTCTGGTACTGCAACTGATTGCAATGAAGAGGATTCAAGCATCAAAATTGTCAATGATGGAGAGATAAATGGTCATTGTGCAATCAGCGCACAGAATGAGATGCGAAAGCAGAATAATTCCTCTCCAATTGAGAAAAGTTTGGGTGGTAAACAGTATACCGCTGAAAAATCAACACAAGGTATATGGTGTCTTTATATATTATATAGTAAATGGAATTTTTGGAACCTTCAAATTTGATTGGTCCCCTGATCTGACGTCATTATGTATCACATAGTATTAGCCCCCTATTACAAAAGGATATGTCATTGAAGATGTAGTTGAACATTTGTCAAGAAGAATAAGAAGCAAATATAAAGGCATGGAACAAGCAGCAGAGTCTAGACCAATAAGTGTGAAAGTTTTTATCTTTAATCTATCCTCTTCATCTATCCTCTTCATGTTGTTCCATAGCTGCATTATATGGGCAAATGGTCATTCCATATTTCCATCACACTGCTGTATGCTACCATTAATTATTTCCAATACTTTGATATCAATGGAACTTAACTTGAAATGGCCTTTTTAATCTGGTCATTATTACTGATTTTCTGCCACAAAATCACGTGCAACTTTCTAGGTATGTGCTGACATCTTGCTGGATTTTTAGGCAATTTAACCAATGGTGGCCATCAGGCAGAGACTCTAAGACTGAGTAAGCTTTCCCAATTTCATTCACACCCTGTTCAGCTGAATAGCAACCTGGAATTTGGGGTGGTGGACAATAGGAATAACAGTCATTTTCCTATAGGAAATGAAGGCAAGCAAAAGAAAGGAAAAGGTGTTTCCGCCAGTATTCCCTTGGATAAGGTAATTTCTTCTTGCCCACTTTTGTTTTAGGTTTTCTTTATTTTCCTTTTGATGTTTGTCAATCATGACATGAGAGCCTTTTCCAGTAAAAATCAGAGATTAGCTTGTAACTTGAAGATGGTAAAAGCTAGCAAACAAGTGAGAAAATGTAGCCAGGAGAATTAAAAGGGAAAGGAAAATGTTGTTGGTTGCGTTTCTTGTACATATCATAATTTACACTTTGCAAGGTAGTTCCACAGTGCACCAGTATCAGCAGATGCCAGGTCTTGGCTCCTATCAACTTGCAAATTATCATTATAAGCATTGTTGTAGGGATTGCCCCTCTCATTGGAATATTTATGTTACTATTGTACTGTTAGAAATTAGAACACTCAAAACAACTTTTATATTTTTTTTTTTTTATGTGGACAAGAGAGTGACCGAGTCATTGTCATTATTCATGAATTACAAGTGCAATGAATGGTGGACTAATTTAAGGAAATGCTTAACTTCATGCATGTTTGAATGGACAGACCAAGGGTTCATGCTCAGTGCTTCAGGTACCATCAACCAGCATGGCTGCTCGTGCAATTGATGACCTAGTTGAAATTGAAATGGAGGAGAATGTTGAAGTGGTTGAAAATATTTCTCGGGGGATTGTTAGAGGAGGTGCTACATATGAGGCCCGAAGCTTGCCATTTTCACTTCCCCCACCTCCTCCAATCCATCGAAATACCCATTCAAAGGTTGGTTTGATGGTCTTGCCCTTCTGGTAGACCATAGGCACTTGGTTACATTGGCACAACATATAATAAGAATATGCAGATAGTGATTAAACTCTATCCAGAATCTGATCTCCCCTTGTCTAATATTTTTTATCGTCAAAAAAATGTTAATACGTGTATAGAATTTGTCATGACTTATCTGTCTTGCACTTTAACATGTGATATTTATTTGACTTGCTCCGGACTTGCAGTATGAGGGTGAAGATGAGAATGTAGATGTTGGAGGCCTAGAGGAGGAGATGGTGGATATCGATATAGTCTGATACCATAATGGCATTCCACCTCTATACTGTGTGGGATTGATCGGTGAGCTTCATGTGTATAGTTTTGGGTTTTACAACTATCACTGTTTTGTAGTTCCTAAAGACTTGGATAATAGTATTGCTATTATTATGGCAGCTCTGATTGTGTTAACATGGGGGTGTAGGGGCCATACTAGTTTTACTTACATCACCTTATGCCTTGTACACATGGGGGAGCACATTGGTGCGGGCTGGTCTGGCACCGGCTCGTGCCTCGTATAGCCATCCTACCGCTGTACAATGCAGTAGATGCTGTAGTCATTTAGCTTCTAGATGCATAACATGGCCATATTTATGAATTTGTGAATGCCAGTCGCCGGGTGTCTGAGGATGTCACTTGTGCTTGTAATGAAAAAGGAGAGCCCTCGAGTAAATCTTGATCAGAATAATTTGCAAAAGTTTTGTTGTCTTCTAATTTTTTTAGGGGGACTTAATGGGCGTTTGGCATTGTAGTAGCTTTTACTGGTTTTGAAAAAATAAACAGGTTTAAATAAAGCTATAAATTGTAGTTTTTTCTTAACTAGGGTTCAAGATAGGTTTTAGTAGAATTCATTTAAAACCTCATGGTTATTTTATTAATCAAACAAGATTGAATCTGTGATCGGGATAAAATGCAACCCTAACCACATTAACAAGCAAGCTTTGAATCTGCTTGTAAAGCCTGGCTGTCTTTAAATGGAAGACAAAAACAAAAAAAAACACCATAGCAGTATCATTCAAAAAGACAATCTAAAACCACTCATCTTACAGCATTGATCAGGTGTGTCTGTGTGTGTGTATCTTCACACTCCGTTCTGAACGTCCGCAGCACAACAATTTCTGTCATGTATATATACTTTCCAAAAATACACTAGTACAAGTTAAATCCACAGGTCAATGATCCTGAATTTCTTTGATCGTTCACAAATATAGGCTCACGGCTGCTTCCTTGCATTGCACCAAAAATAGCCTAGCTAGACATTAAAGTTTATACCATAGCTATAAGACTCATATGCCGTGTATTGAAAATCCTTGTTAGTGCCTGAAAAGGTATAAAACCTAAGCTAGTAGGATGGGAAATCACACTAGGAGGTACCAAGCTACATTGTTCTTCTCCGCTATATAACCTACTATGATCAGTACTCTCAATCCCTAACTTCACAAATCTAGTCTAACCATAAAAACCCTAGATATGTTAAGAACTCTTCTTCTTCTTCTTCTTACCCCATTAAGAAATTCTTGATATTTTTTCTCCATATTCTTGACATGATATGTTAAAATTATTTATAAAAAAAAAACACTAAAATAAATATTAATTTGGCTAAGTCTAGAGAGTTAAAAGAAAGTCAATACATATATTAAATATATTTCCTTGTAATTTAGGAATATTATCATTTTTTATTATTGTGTAATTGATTATTATTTTTCTTGAATTTTATTGTTCTTATCCGATTTTTGACTACTTACAAGCGGCCGCCGCCAGGTCCATGCAGTTGTTTCGAACAGCTAGTGAAATATAGCCACGTAAGCATCCAGATCAGATTTAGAACATCCGGTCAGACCTCGTCTCTTCACTTCAAAAGGTACAGCCAGTAAAACTAGCATTGGCTAACTACAAATCAGTCCTCCAAAGCCACTTTTATTTTTATATCAGTTCCTGAACTAGAAAATATCTTGATTTCATCATCCAACTAGCAATGAATTAACAATCAATTGGATTCTTATTAAAATTTACGGATTTTATTAGCATGCACATATCTTAATTACTATGTTATTAAAATTATGTTTAGTTAGTGTTTTAAAATAAAAATAATTAAAGATATAAAAGATAGAACATGTTTTGTTAAAGAAATAAAAAATATATATATTTATAAAATTATTTTAAATTGAATTTTTGTACTGCCCTTTATCTCGACTACATAATCATCATTTTGTTCATTTACTCCTAAATTGACTGATGCATTCACGATAAATATCGTATCGCAAGCTTTCTTCTTCGAATTCAATTCAATGTAGTTAGGGCATAAATTTGTAACAATTTATAGTTTTAGGGGACTAATTTGTAGCTACCCCAAAGTTTTTTTTTTTTTGTTTTTAGGAAAACAAAAACAAAAAGGTTGAAGAAACAAAAAGCAAGAACAAAACGCATCGACTCTGTCTCTCTCGTTGACGCAAAGCAGAAGCTTTAGCACGGCGAAAGCCAGCCAAGCCTGAGAGAGAAGAAACCCAATAATCGTTAAAAAAAACTCTTTCTGCTTCGTGTCCTTTTCGTATCCTCTGCTTTCGTGTCCTCTCCTTTTCGTATCCTCTGCTTTACTACACGACACGTCGTTTTTACCTCCCTCCATACCCCTTCTTCTGCATATATTATTAGTAGATTTTGAGAGGTTCGATTTTGTTTGGGAATGGCAACGGAGACATCAAAAGACGAATTATTGCAGCTAATCAAGCGATTTAGTGCTTATTTAACCGTCAAGATCTCAAATCTCTTCTCTTTTAATACCCTGGTTGGTCTTTCAATCCCCTTTTTTTCTTTTTTTCAGTTTTTGGCTTCGATCTGATTGGGATTTTTTTTCTTCTGATTAATGGGTTTTCAGGGTTTAGTGTATTTGTAAATGTAACTGGAATCGTGGGATGTGGTTTGATTGTTGAAAATATTGATAATTAATGGCGTGTGATTTTAGGGTATATTAATTAATTCTTGTTTTAAATAGGGTAAAGATTGAAGCTTTTAGTTGTGGTAGGGGTGGAGTTTTGTTGAATTTAATAATTATTTCTTGCTTAAAAAGGGTTTATTTTCTTTTTCTTTTTTTGTTCAATTGTTTCTAATTAGTTGATTGGTTTAATTTGTAATTCTTTTTATTTTTTATTTTTTCTCTTGTTGGGATTTTTTATTCTATCCTCATTTGTTCTTCCTTTTGAGATAATGTTGAAGATTTAACGATGTTATTGTGAAAATTTTATTTGAAGTATTGAAATTTCATCAAATGTATATTAACATAGAGATTATTTCTTATTTTAAGAAATTAGAAAATTAAAAGAATAGTTTTATTTGTGGTATTGAAGTGTACTCACACGGGATATATTTGGTATCAGGATTCACGATCAGTTGGGGCTGTTGCGGGGCTTGCTGTTGCGATAGTCTTTACATGGAGGTTGTTGAGGTCAAATAGTGGACCTCGAAGAAGGCAGCCGAAACGGCAAGCTTCTACGACTAGTAGTTCTGTTGTGACTACTCAACCCAACGCGGTGTCGATACCTTCTGGGGGTGTTTGTTCATCTTCCGAGGATTTGAGAGTGCAAAATGTTGTTGATGAGTTCTTTCAACCAGTAAAAGTAAGAAACCGATTGTTAAATTGTGTTTTTTTTTTGTAGACTTTTGTTTATTCTTAATAATGCTTTTCCTTTTGCTTTTCAGCCAACTTTGGCGCAAATTGTTAGGCAAAAATTGAGCGAAGGAAGAAAGGTAAATCCAATCTTAGAACACTAAGCATTATTATGACTGTGCTCTCCCTTTGTTAGCTCCTTTGTTTTCATATCTCATTAAAATTGTTTTGGAAAGTTTTATTTGTCCAGTCTATGTGCAGTGACATCGAGGTTTAATTCATGCACTTTGTTTATTTGTGTTAAGTATCCTCTCATTTAGATCACGGGTGGATTTTTAATTTCCTATATAAAAGAAGTTCCTTTAACAAAACATAAATTGTGACTTTTTCAGCTATGAGCCATAGCCAAAATGCATATTCCTAGAACTTATATGAACAACTTTGTTATAGGTATTTGAGTTTGGTTCCTTGCATCTATATGCCACTTGCCTCAAGTTATCTTCCAGCACATGTTACTAGTATTTTTTTCATGCTTGTTGAACTTTTCATTACATGTTTTGTTGCTATAAATGCCCATGCATGCAAATTTTTTTAATGGATTCTCTCAATTCTGGTCCAGTTTTCAATTGTTTACTTCTAATACATGCTGTAAGTTTTAGGATTGCTAGTTATAATGCAACAAGAAGACAAATTGAGTTGTCTAATAAAGAAAGCCATTTCCCTCAATGTTTCATGCTTTGATGACTTGTTTTGTGTAGGTCACATGTCGTTTGTTTGAAGTAATCCTTGAGGAAAGCAGTCCAGAGGAGCTTCAGATTGTGAGCCAAGCAACTGTGAGGTCCTCTGTGCTGGAAGTGCTGTTAGAAATCACAAAATTTTGTGATCTTTATCTCATGGAAAGAGTTCTTGATGATGAGAGCGAAGTACGTACAAACTTCATGGAGAACAGTATTTTATCATCATTTCTCATTTATTGTAAAATATCATTATTTTTGTTGATATTTGTGTTTCATGGTACTAGCGAGCAGGGTTTTATTTGCATAGTTTACATGCCCTTGTATACGTGACTAGCATGTGGTTGTCATTAAGTCTAAATTTTTCTAACACAAAGATTTGATGAGACTTAATATTTCTGATTTAGTTATAATGAAGTTGGATGTTTCAGTTGGGTTAGTTCTCCTAAACTTATCTGTGTGGCTATATCAGCATGGTTGAAGTTATTTTCTGTAATGTTCTGTATGTTTTTGCTCCATCTTATTTGATTTATATATTTCTTCGAGTTGATTCAAACATTCAATTTGGATAGTCTTCAACTTTAATCTTTTTTTTTTAATGGTTTATCATTGATCATTGGCTCTATTTGTCCTAAATTACTGTATATAATTTTAGATTTGGTGGAAAATAATTACAAAGAAATTTTAAAGTATCTGTTAATGATATAGATGTTATCCAGAAATGAGATGCCCCTGTTACTTCTGTGACTGTTAGATGTACTTTAACCTGATCTATGCTCCTATATTACGTTATTCACATTCTTTTTCATCTCCACATTAACTTATCAACAGTTTACTATTCTAATTTGAGGATGCACACTAGTTGACCGACTCAATGTTTGCCTTCTATCAATGTTATTTTGCTTTTGCAATTGTCAGTTATTTATGGAATAAATGGTTTCTGCCGTGAATTACATCGTGAACTATTTTCCGCAGCAAAAGATTCTTGCAGCTTTGGAAAATGCAGGAGTTTTCACTTCTGGTGGTTTGGTCAAAGACAAGGTACCTAGAAATGCTTTCAGAATAATATGGTTTCTATGGTAGCTAATGAGCGAAATTTTCTCTTGTGGAATTGTTACACATGCAATACAGTTGTTTCGTACTGGCTATTACATCATAACATTTTTTCTGGTATATATTAGGTGTGTTTCCTGGCATTCCTTTATATAAGTTGAATTTCAACTTATTTATGATTTTTCATAGCATATTAAGACAGCATGCATGGTTATGTTGGCTGCAAGAATCCAACCGAGCCTTTTATGCAGGGAGTAGGGAAGAGGTTGAATTTCATGAAATAATGCTTTTTTTACTCCTGATAAATTTTGAAGACTCATCAACTTTCCAAGATCACCTAAGAAAGAGTGTGGCTAATAAGCTCAAATAATATGACAAATATCCCTTCTATATCTATAACATTTTATACTCTCGCCAATATTTGATAATCATTAAGAAGAAGCTGGACTTGCTCAACTAGCCAACAAGGATGGAATTATGGTGGTGTAAAAATACGAGGAGAATTTGTCATGTCTGGAAGGTATTTATTTATATTTATTTGTTTATTGATATAATCTGGAGACTTGGGGCACGTCTGGTACATTGTAATCCAATTTGTAACATATTCATGAATACATTATGAATGCTGTTTCATTTCTACCTGTGTTCAAAATATAACACCTGAGTATTCTGCTGAGTTTTTAATATTACCATTTGACGTTTTTTTTTCCATCATTTAATTTTGTCTTTTGTTCTGTTTGTCTTAATTTCTGAAAAATGCATCTGCAGGTTCTCTTTTGTAGCACAGAAACTGGACGGTCATCTTTTGTTCGACAACTAGAGCCAGATTGGCATATTGACACTAATCCTGAAATCCTTTTTCAGTTAGCTGTATGCTTCCTTCACATGCCACGTTTTGAATTCGTCTTCGAAATATTTTTTATTAAACACCATCTGAGTTCCTTTTTTTTTTTATGGCAGCGATTTATCAAATATCAGCTTCATGTTTCTCCTACTAGAATTGAACGGACGGCTGCAAATGTGTTCAGTTCTCCATCCTTGGAACAGTTCTTCGGATGCATATGATGTATCGACCCATAAAACTTGAAAATAGAATTTATAAGTCAAAATAGTTTGTTCTTTCTGTTCCGACTGATTACAGCTAAACGTTTTTCAGGCAATCTTTCCTAGTTGCCGGTCTTCTGATGAAGGGCTGTCATGCCATGTATTCCACCGCTATTTCAAGCTCAAAGCTTTGTTTGTTTGAAATTTTTTGCACTAGGCTGGTCACATTTGAACTCACCCAACTGGATATTTCACATATGGATATCAATCAAGAATGTTTTATAAAACTCTTGGACTCCTGAATCTTGAGTAGATTCGACAAACAATCAATATTTCACGATTAAGGGTGTAGTTTGTAGTAGAGGTCCCTTTATGTATCGTATTAACAATTGGTCAAAAGAAAAAAATCTTTCTATAACATGGCTTTTTCCTATACCTATGAATTCTATTGGACATTGGAAGAATCCTTTTTTTGTTTTTTGTCTTCCAATATCAGTAATTTATCAGTTGAAGGATATTCAGGTGTTCCCTTGCGATTCCCTTGCCTCATGGCCCTTTGTTCTTCAGTGAGATCAATGAAAATAATCTTCATTTATTCATTCGAGAGATGCAATAAGCAGAATTACATGTATTAGTACTTGTGCTCAATAATTCAATCGGTTGTATACTTTTTCATGCTTCATCTTTTAATCATTCCAAGTTACAGGCACATTTTAGCCAAGATGGCTTCATAACCTCGAGTATTATTGCCCTTGTCACCTTAAGAAAACACCCCATCACATTCATGTGAGGTAAACATCAGCTAGGAATTGGATAGATTTATCACAACATGCAAGCTCCTTTTCTGGAGGTGTCTGTATCAGCAAGCTAAGTCAAACTGATAGAATTCTCCAGATTCTGCAAATTCCATTAATTGACTTCTTACCAATTGTTAAGCATTTGCATGTGCATGGTTGGGATATTTGATATTCACAGCTTTGAAAGTTGAAATTGACTGATTTGCAATCTTCATTCTCTCCTTGGAGATCAAGTCAGAAAGCAATTTGCCCCTAAATTATTCCCTTCTTTTCCCACACATAGCTCTCTGGATGGGGCCGTATAATCCGAAATCTGAGCAATGGAGAGGTGGAGGAAAATTAAGCAGAGAATCTTTGACCTCAGAACCAAGGGCCGAACCAGCTGTTTGAGCTTCAAGCATGTCAAGAACCAAAAATTGAAGAAACAAGAACGTAGTTCATGATAAAGTGCCCGAAGTTACAAGAATTACTAAGCCAATGAAAAGAAAATGTAGACATAGCAACTCAGGTCAGTCCATTCCTTGAGGGGGTGAAGAACTTTGAGTATCTTCAACTGATAACTCTGTAACATCATCAACAGCATTGGAGACGATGGCCCTTTCAATTCTCTGTGACGCACCATTTATCATCATCTCTTTCTCCAAGTGCGAGCAATAGCTCTCAAAGACTCGAGAACTGACCACAACCCCAAAATCCAAGAGGAAAAGGAATTCCATTTCAAGCCTGTTCAATTCTGCATTGCTCACTCCTCCAACCCGTGCATAGAATGCGTTGTTATAGTGCCTGTAATGTTGCGGTTTACACAACAGACATGATTACATGACTTATCAAATGCACTCATCATTTTCAAATATTGATCTAATCCATTGAACTTTGTCACAGCCTTTAGTAAATGTAATAAATGTAGTGGTGGAAGTGCCAATATAGGTATAGAAATGATCGGATTCTTCCAACTCTATTTATATAAGCAATTTTTTAAAAAAAATAAACGAAAAACTGAGCATTTAAGAGAATTATTATCAATTCAGCTAATATCATTTGTAGTCAATATTATTCGAAAGTTTTTCTTTTTTCTTAAAAAAAGAAAGAAAAGCAACCTATGTAATTTAGAAATGTGGATTAAAATACTTGTTTGATCATGAAAATAGACTCTTAATCATTCTAACAAAAATGTGGATTAAAAACGAATTCTTAATTTGAATCTCGAAAATAGGAAGATGGAATTTAGAAATTAAAAGAAGTTAGTATCAAATCTATCGGGCCTTGATTTCAAGAAGAAAAAAGAAGAAGTAAATATAACAAGGAATCAAGCTTAGAGAACAAACACACAAGAACATAAAGAGATGTAGTCCATTGAAAGAGAGAAAACTCACACATCATCCAGCATCTTAGAAGCAACCATGACACTTGTAACAAGCAACCTATGTACATTCAGTGAAATCACAAGAGAGTCGGGATGCTTATGTGTCAGCCTGTCTATATAAACATATCCGACCACAAAACACGATGGGCTACAGCTTGTGTACTTGTAAAGTCTCTCCAAGTACTTTACTATGCTTATGTTAGGAGCCCTCACACCATGGAACACATTCAAGCTCTTCCCGACCCTAGCCAAACCAGAGCTCACCCCATCTAGCTTTTTATCCATGTCATCCACAAGCTTGTCATTTCTAGCCACCAGCTTCTCTATCACATGAGATAATATGGTTAGGACTCTTGGTGTTGTTGACTCAGACGGGCTCGGCTCTGACTGCCGGCTGAGGTTGCTGGTGAGGTCGCCAGAGCCTAACATTTGAAGAGAGTTGTTGGAACATTGTTGGGTGGTTTATCTAGTCTGTGAGTTGGGGGGGTGAAGGGGGTTGTCGACACGTGGACGTTGACGACACGTCCAGTGCGAGGCGATGGGATTTGATGAAGTAGAAAAGATGGAGGTATCTGAGAAATGAATGGTGGGATGTGGGAATGTCGCTGGTGTGGATTGGGTGGTAGGGTAAAGGGGTCCCAAGGTGAATGACAGAAAACGAAGATGGACCTTACATGGACAATAGCGATTCATGAAACAAGTGGCTCACCTTGCCTGGCCTTAAACAGAAAGCACAAGTAAGTTAGACTGTCACGAGCAAATCCCCCTTGTCTACCTGCAATGACGGCTTACCAGAATCTCGGTCTACGAAGCGGACGATTCTTTAAAAAAAAAAAATTCAGATTCCGAGATTTTTTTTTTTTTTTGTCATTAAGCATGAAAAAATATATTGTTTTGAATTTTTAAAATATTATTTTTTCTATCAATATATTTTTATTTGTCGAAGCCTCCGCAATGTTTTTAAAAGAAGAATTGTTTTTTTTTTAAAAAATAAAAATAATATATAAAAAATAAAAAATACAATAAAATTATGTTATAAATCTATCCAGACTTTCTAATAATAAAAAACCGATTCCAATTGATTTTTTTATAAATAATCTACTGTTATTGTTAATGTTATTATTTTTAAATCAAATATATAATAATTCAAAATTAATTATTAAAATTAAAATTTATAACAGCATTTAAAAACTATATAAAAAATAGAAGGTAAATAAATATATTAAATGTTTTTGTTTTAAGTGTAAGAATAAAAGAGTCAAAGGTCAAGCCCACACACGAT